>JAEEGL013845784.1_pt1 | contig 36983 bp, 33 predicted proteins | sample 9134231 | NCBI WGS metagenome assembly JAEEGL01 (sample SAMN16246548, study PRJNA631951) | gut metagenome | biome: gut microbiome; feature: rumen; material: fiber-attached | host: Bos | place: Iran: Karaj | collected 2018-10 | reverse complement strand
GATAGTTACGACATATAAGTATAGGGAAAGCGTTACGAACTAAAATGGATAAGAGCAGTTCTAGGATAATCAAATCTGCCTCGGCTTTTCTGGCAGTGCTGATTATCGTGGTTGCAATAGTACTCATCAACCAGAAGCTACGGGCAGATGAGCGACATGAAGCAGCGTTAAAAGAAACGATAAATTACAACGAAGCCTACGATGCGAGGCTTCAGAAGTTTTCTTCTTTTGCCGACGAAAAGTTTGCATTAAGATGCATGGACGTCGAGAAGAGGGAGGCCGATTATGCGAGATGTGTCAGCGAACGATACGGTTCAGTGCATGTGAGTATGTGGAATATAGACGCGCTGGATGAAAACACATACCCGAACTTATTCGGATATTCAATAATTTATCCGCAGTACGAGTACAAGACTCCGATGGAGCTTAGGGAGTATCTGGGATATATCACAGACTCCGGCAACGAGCTCAGCCACGTTTATATCAACATCGATCCGTACATTCTGGAGAATAACTACAAGGAAGCAGTATTTTACGACGAGAATCCTCGACCGTTTGAAGAATACATTCATAGCGAGATATTGCAGCTTTTCAACGATAACCCGAAGGTGTCTTTCGAACTGTTCCTTCCGGCTCGCCCTGTATCGTACTGGGCAACGCTTCCTGCCGAAGAGTATAATGAGGTGATGGACCGCTGGTACGTGTTCCTCATGTACCTGCACTGGTGCCCGAACGTAGTCGTCCGATATCTTGGCGACCAAGAGTGGCTCGTGGCCAATGACTACAATTATGAGTCTCCCGAGCGATTCACTGATGAAGTAATGGCTACCGCGTACCTTTATCTGTACGCATACGAAGAATACGAAGTTAACGCGCCCGAACTTAAGCAAAAGAAAGGCGTTATCGACAAATACATCCGCAAGGAAAAGAACGGCGACTACAACGTCTGCGACCTGTCGGGCAAGAAGATAGTCTTTATGGGCGACAGCCTGTTTGACTACGTAAAGCTCGACTCCGCCAGCATCTCCGGTGTGGTCAAACGCATGACAGGCGCCGAGTGCTACAACTTCGCTATCAGCGGCACTTACGCCTCGGCCATAGACAAATATGGGTTCACGGGAATAGCTAATGCTACCGCGATGAAGTCAGCAATGGACTTTGAATCGAGATATCGGCGCGAGGCTAAGAGGTTCGCGGCTGATTACAAAGAGGGCGATGATGTTGTCTTCGTAATCCTCTACGGCATGAACGATTACTTCAGTAGTGTGCCGATTACGGAGGATGATATAGCTGAGGTGCCTGCCGGAACGGAAAATTCCGGAGCGGATGAAGGTGGTGCTAATGTAGTGTTCACTGCCGATGACACATTTGTCGGTTCAATGCATTACGGAATCGAATCCCTTAAAAAGGCATATCCGCAGGCATCAATAATTGTGATGTCACCATACATGATAGGAATTAATAAAGGTGGCAAAGAACCATATACCCCGGGCGGAAGAACACTACCCGAGTATATTAAAGCTCTTGAAAAACTTAGTTTAGCCGAGCAGGTTGAGTACTATGATTTGTATAGTGAGGGTCCCATTAATGGGGACAATGTGGGGATGTATTTGGTAGATGGAATACATACGAGAGAGAATGGAGTACTTATATTGGGAGAAGATATAGCTAAAAATATACAAAATATACTTAGTGGTAAATAGGGTTGTATCCCCAACGGCGGGTATAAAATATAATAGGTTTTAGAAAGAAGAAAAGAAATGAAATATGCACTTATCGGATGTGGACGAATTTCCACAAATCATATTAAAGCAGCAGTCAACAATAAACTTGAAATTGTTGCGATTTGTGACATTGAATCTTCACATATGGAGGCAGTACTTGAAAAGCACGGCTTGAATAAGGACGAATCGATTGCAAGATATACTGATTACAAGAAGATGATTGAGGAACATCAGGACCTTCAACTTATCAGTATTGCTACAGAAAGCGGAATTCATGCGGAGATAGCTCTTTATTGTATAGATAAAGGCATTAACGTGATTATAGAGAAGCCGATGGCAATGTCTCTTGCCGATGCGGATAAAATTATTAAGCTTTCAGAAGAAAGACACGTTAAAGTATCTGCTTGCCATCAGAATAGATTCAATGTGGCGGTTCAAAAAATGCGTGCCGCACTTGAAGCAGGAAGATTCGGCAAACTTTCACATGGCTCTATTCACGTGAGATGGAACAGAAATCAGGATTATTACACACAGGCCCCTTGGAGGGGTACATGGGCGCAGGACGGTGGTGCACTTATGAACCAGTGCATCCATGGAATAGATTTGCTTCGCTGGACTTTTGGCAATGAGATAGAAGAAGTCTACGGACAGACCAGACAACAGTTTCACCATTATCTTGAAGCTGAAGATATAGGAATGGCTGTGGTTAAGTTCAAGAACGGTGCTATTGCGACTATTGAGGGAACGACGAACGTTTATCCCAAGAATCTTGAAGAAACTTTATACATTTTTGGTGAGAACGGCACAGTGAAAATTGGCGGTACTTCCACCAATAATATCGATGTATGGGATTTTGCGGATGAGACTGATGCAGATGCCGACAATAAGGGATTAAAAGAGGCCACAAGCAATGTCTATGGAAATGGGCATACTTCACTTTTTGCTGATGTGATGGATGCTATAGAGAATGATAGAGCACCATACGTGGATGCATATGCAGGCAGGAACGCATTGGAACTTGTACTTGCTATTTATAAGAGTCAGAAGACTGGTCAACCTGTTAAGCTTCCGCTTAAAGATTTTGCAAGCGTGGATATGAAGGGTGAATTTTAAATGGCACTTACTTTAATGTACATCACCAATAGCCCTGAAGTGGCGATCATAGCACAGGAGTGTGGGGTTGATCGTATATGGATTGATCTTGAGACGCTTGGCAAGGAACTTCGCCAGAAAAATTTTGATTCGGTCAAGAGCCATCATTCAATAGAGGATATCAAGAGGATTAAACCACTCCTGACATCTTCAGAGATGCTTGTGAGAGTTAATCCTTGGAATGAGCATTCTGTTTCCGAGATTAATGCCGTTATTGAGGCAGGGGCGGATATTGTTATGCTACCCATGTGGGATGATGTGGATACAGTTAGGAAATTTGTTGCGGCAGTTAATAGGAGGGCCAAAACTGTATTGCTACTCGAGACAAGGGGTGCTGAGACTTGTCTCGATGAAGTTCTAAAAGTTCCCGGTATAGATGAGATTCATATAGGTCTTAATGACCTTCACATACAGTATGGTATGAAGTTTATGTTTGAGCTTCTTGCCGACGGTACGGTTGAGAAGATATGTAAGAAGATTGCCGAGGCAGGCATTCCGTATGGATTTGGAGGAATAGCAAAACTAGGGTATGGGGATGTTCCGGCTGAACTGGTAATATCTGAACATTACAGACTAGGATCTTCAATGGCGATATTATCGCGGGCTTTTTGCGATGCTTCCAAGGTTGGCAGTATTGACGAAGTAAGCAGAATTTTCCATGAAGAGTCATGTAAGTTGCGAGAATATGAAAGAAGAGCAGCGGAGTTTACAAGCACAGAATTTGAACATAATCGAAAGTTATTAATAGATGGAGTAAATAGAATTGTTGCTCAGAAAGCGGGGATTTGAGTATGAAGGAACTCTCAAGAGAGTTACTTGATAGACTTTCATCAGAATATGGAGATTCGTTCTATATCCTTGACTCGGATGTGTTTGAAGAGAACTGTCACAGGTTAATTGATTCTTTCAAGAAGTATTATAGCAATTTTAACATTGCCTACTCATATAAGACTAATTATACTCCTAAGCTGGTTAAGATAGTTGACCATTTGGGTGGGTTTGCTGAAGTAGTGTCAGACATGGAGGCTGAGATTGCACTACATAGCGGAGTGCCTTACGAGCATATTATTTGGAATGGCCCGGTTAAGAATGCTGATATGGTTAAGACCGTTCTTCTTAATGGCGGAACTATCAACATAGACTCATTGGGAGAGTTTGAGGCTATTAAGAAACTGGCGGATGAATACCCCAATGCAGAAATTCGAATCGGTTTGCGGTGCAATTATGATGTGGGCGACGGAGTCTTGTCAAGATTTGGCGTAGATGTGTCTGGCACCGATTTTGATACGATTTTAAAAGCGATAAGTACCAGTGCAAACATTAAACTATTATGTTTTCAGGCTCACTTTGCGAAACGTAGCCCTGAATTTTGGACTAAACGTGCAGAGGGCATGCTTAGTATATACAAACGTGCCAAAGAAAAATATGGTATAATGGCTGAACGTCTTGACTTGGGAGGCGGAATCTACGGGGCAATGCCGGAGAGTTTAAGAACACAGCTTGGAGTGAACCCTGTATGCTTTGATGATTATGCATCCGGTGCAGCAAGAATTATTAGTGATTATTTTGGCGATGCAACTGATGCACCGATGCTTCTTGTAGAACCCGGAACGGCTGTTGCCGCCAATTGTATGCGTTATGTGTGTCGAGTTGAAACTATTAAGAATATCAGCACTAATGTAATTGCGTCAGTTAATGGTTCTCAGAAAAACATCAGCATGTCGGGAGTCAATCCTCCCATGGAAATAGTTCCCTGTGGAAGCGTGCGAAAGCAATGTGATAGTATTGATATAGCAGGATATACATGTATTGAATCAGATTATCTATATAAAGGATACTCGGGAGAACTGGGTGTAGGAGATTATATAGTGTTCGGTAACTGCGGTTCTTATTCGCTTGTTATGAAGCCTCCGTTTATATTCAAAAATGTTTCGGTAATTGATATAAGTGGTGATGAGGTTGAAGTAATCAAACGAGCCGAGACATTTGAAGACTTGTTCAGCACATACACTTTTTAATGGAACAGATTAATGATAGTATTTAAAACAATCAATAATTTCATAAAAAGATTATTCGATTTAATTTCTTCGGGAATTCTGATTGTTCTTCTGCTTCCGCTATGGATAATAGTTTCTGTTGCGGTTAAGGTTGATTCCCCGGGGCCTGTATTCTTTAAGCAAGGAAGGCGTACTCAAAACGGTCGAGTGTTTAACATGTTAAAATTTCGATCAATGGTAGTTAATGCGGAATCTATGGGCGCAGGATTGTTTAATTATGAAAATGACTCTAGGGTCACCAAAGTAGGACGCTTTTTAAGAAATTCAAGCATCGATGAACTGCCGCAATTGCTTAATATTTTTAAAGGTGACATGAGTGTAGTTGGCCCAAGACCTTGTGTTACTTATGAATTGGGTGATTTTGATACACTTAATAAAAGATACAAGAAGCGTTTTGAAGTAAAGGCCGGACTTACAGGCCTTGCCCAGGTAAAGGGTCGCAATGATATAAACTGGGACGAAAAAGTGGGATATGACAATCGATATGTAGAATGCTATAATCGATATGGTGTCATATATGATTTGAAAATCCTTTTTGAGTCTGTTATCAGGGTCTTTAAAAAAGATAAAATATATGAAAACAAGACGGATTCGGATATGAGCGACGAAGAAGCTGCGAAGAGAGCAGAAGAAGAGATAATCAGACTTGCACATATTCCGGATTGAATTTGGAGAAATAAACATGAAATACGATGTTTCCGAGAGATTGATATGGCTAAATGGTGAGTTGGTACATGTTAATGATGCTAAGATTAATGTGCTATCGCCTACTTCACAATTTGGGTTGAATGTATTTGAAGGAATTCCTTGCTATTATAACGAGGAGACCGACAGGCTTTATGCATTCAGACTAGACGATCATTATAAAAGATTGATTAAGTCAGCAAAACTGTTGCAGATTGATTGTCCTTATTCCAAGGACGAGCTGAAAAAGGCGTTTATTGATGTAATTAAAGCCAATGAATATAGAGAAAATCTTTCTGTAAGACAGACGCTTTTTGTGGAGGGGTTCGGTTCATGGGGGTCTGAAGGTCCTACGGGGATGTTTGTGGCTCCTATTCCGCGTGGCAAGACCAGCGCGGAGTACAATAAGAAAGGCTTAAATGTATGTGTATCGTCCTATCGTAGGATAAGTGAAGACAACCTTTCGCCCAGAATCAAGTGCGGAGCTAACTATATGAACAGCCGTGTGGGTCAAAGGGAAGCGCTTCGTAATGGTTATGATACATGTGTATTTCTTAACGAGTTCGGAAAGGTGGCTGAGGGCCCGGGCAGTTGTTTCTTTATGATTAAGGACGGAGTGGTCATTACTCCTCTCTTAACGGATTCGGTATTAGAGAGCATTACTCGAGATTCTATTCTTAAAATTGCAGACAGACTCGGCTATAAGACAGTTGAGCGTACTATAGACAGAACCGAATTATACACGGCTGATGAAGCATTTTTGTGTGGTTCTGCCATGGAGCTTACACCTATTATTAGTGTTGATAAGGTGGAAATTGTTAACGCAGGAAATGAGAGTATTAGCACCAAATTGCACAGAGAATACTTGGATATTACTAGGGGAAGAAGAAGCGAGTATTCGAGTTGGATTACGGAGATAGATTAGTTGGATGAATATCTGGATAATAGATCATTACGCCGTTCCTCCTAAATACTATCCGCTCGCGAGACAGACCATATTTGCACGTAAACTTGGCGAGAAGGGTCACGACGTAACAGTTTTCTGCGCAAGTTCGGTTCATAATTCTGACATAAACTTAAGTAACGGCGATAAACTCTTTCGCGAAGAGGTTGTGGACGATGTTAAATATGTATATGTAACTTGCAAAGATTATCAAGGCAACGGGATAGCAAGAGTTCTTAATATGCTGGAGTTTGCAAGGAAACTTCCTGGGGTAGTGCGCCATTACCAAAAGCCTGACGCTATTCTGGCTTGTTCTATGACTCTTCAAGCATGTAAATGTGGGATTAAACTTGCTAGGAAATATGGTGCAAGAGCTGTAGCCCAAATTACGGATTTATGGCCCGAAACTTTGGTGGCATATGGTATTGCAGGAAAGTATAACCCTGCTGTATTATACCTTAGGGAGATTGAAAAGTGGATTTACACTCATGCTGATTCCGTCATTTTTTCGATGGAAGGGGCATATGATTATATACGTGAACAGCATTGGGAGAGAGTTGTACCTTGTAGTAAGGTGCATTTCATTAACAATGGTGTTGATTTGGAAGCATTTGATTATAACAAGACAAATTACACAATAGATGATGAAGATTTGAATAATCCTAATACTATTAAACTTGTGTATGTAGGATCGATACGTAAGGTCAATAACTTGGGTGAATTACTGGATGCCGCCAAGCTTGTTTCGGATAAGCGAGTCAGATTCCTTATATGGGGAGATGGTGACGAAAGAGAATTACTTGAGAAACGATGTCACGATGAAGGTATAGATAATGTCATTTTCAAAGGACGCGTAGACAAGAAATATGTCGCTTACATCACGAGTAATGCAGACGTCAATCTTCTTCATAGCGGGAAATCCTCAATTTTGCGATTCGGTCTGAGCATGAATAAGCTGTTTGATTATTTCGCTGCAGGCAGGCCTGTTTTTTGTGATTTTGAAAGCAAATTCAATCCTGTCGTTATAAAGGAATCGGGTGTGGTCGCGACAGATTTTACTCCTAAAGGTATAGCTGAGACAATTACAGGACTGATTAATTCGGATACTGATAAGTATGGATTCAATGCGAGAAAAGCGGCCGAAAATGAATACAATTTTGGCATGCTTACCGATAAACTTGAGATGGTTTTGATGGGGAATCAGTAGGATGATAGTATCTGGAGGATTACCATAAAAAGGAAGAAATTATGAGTGATTATTTTGTTCACGAGAGCAGCTACATTGACGATGATGTAATAATTGGTGATGGTACTAAGATATGGCATTTCTGCCATGTACAAAAAGGTGCCAAGATTGGAAGTAACTGTTCACTTGGACAGAATGTCAATGTTTCTAATAATGTTACAATTGGAAATAATTGCAAAATTCAGAATAATGTTTCAATTTATGAAGGTGTAGAACTTGAAGACGGTGTTTTCTGCGGACCTTCTTGTGTCTTTACAAATGACTTAACTCCAAGGGCAAGGTATCCCAAAGGACACGAGAATTATAAGAAAACGCTTATTAAAGAAGGTGCATCTATTGGAGCCAATGCTACTGTAGTATGTGGACACACAGTAGGAAAGTGTGCAATGATAGCCGCTGGTGCGGTTGTTACTAAAGATGTTCCTGACTACGCACTTGTAGCGGGAATACCCGCAAGAGTAATTGGTAAAGTGGATGAATACGGGAATATAACAGAGAAAATTTAACGATATAGGCAAGGAGATTTAGTAGAAATGAAAAAGTTGTTGCTTGACAAAATAGCTAAGAAGGAAATTGTATGCGGTGTTGTAGGGCTCGGTTATGTAGGGCTTCCGCTTGCAGTTGAGAAGGCTAAAGCAGGTTTTAGAACTATCGGATTTGATGTGCAGAAGTCTAAAGTAGATTCTGTTAATTCAGGGCATAATTACATAGGAGATGTAGTTGACTCAGACCTTAAGAAGCTTGTAGAAGAAGGAAAATTGTCGGCTACATCTGATTTTTCTTTTATCAAAGATGTGGATTTTGTGGCTATTTGTGTCCCTACTCCTCTTGATTCTCATCAGGAGCCGGACATCAGTTATGTTAAATCTTCAGCAGAGGCGATTTCTAGGCATCTTACCAAGAATACTATGGTGGTGCTTGAAAGTACTACTTATCCCGGTACAACAGAAGAACTTATCAAGCCTATTCTTGAGGAGGGTTCCGGATTAAAATGCGGAGAAGATTTTTACCTTGGCTTCTCTCCTGAAAGAGTAGATCCCGGTAATCTTATCTATAAGACTAAGAATACACCTAAGGTGGTAGGCGGTATAGGCAAGGATGCTACCGAAGTAATCGCAACTATGTATAGAGCTGTTTTGGAAAGTGATATTCAGGAAGTATCATCTCCTGCAGTAGCTGAGATGGAAAAGATTCTTGAGAATACTTACAGAAATATAAACATAGGTCTTATCAATGAACTTGGCAGACTCTGCCATAAGATGGGAATCTCGGTATGGGAAGTAGTAGATGCAGCTAAGACTAAGCCGTATGGCTTTCAGGCTTTCTATCCGGGTCCTGGCCTTGGTGGGCATTGTATCCCACTTGACCCTTACTATCTTACTTGGAAAGCAAGAGAATATGGATTCCATACCACTCTTATAGAAAACAGTATGGTAATCAATGATGGCCAACCTGCTTATTGCGTAGAGAGAGCTATGCATATTCTCAACAGACATAAGAAGGCTATTAACGGGGCTAAGGTACTTGTACTCGGCGTGGCATATAAGCAGGATATAGACGATTACAGAGAAAGTCCGGCTATAAGAGTAATTGAAGAACTTGAGAAGGTAGGCGCTAACGTAGAGTTTTATGACCCTTGGATTGCTAAGTATAAAGAGCATGGTGAATTCAGAGAAGGAATCAAAGAACTTACACCTGCTGTTGTTGCATCTTACGATCTTGTTATGATTACGACAGCCCACACAAATGTGGATTACAAGATGGTTCAAGAAAATGCAAAGGCCATTTTTGATACTAAGAACGTGATGAAAAATATCACCAATAGGGACAATATCGAGATTTTGTAATAGGAAACACTTGTTGATGGAAAAGCGTAATAGAACTATTTGTCATTTAACTACAGCACCTATGACTCAGATACCGAGACTTCGTAGGGAGGTTGATAGTTCATATAAGGAGGGATATTCAAATTATATTGTATGCCCCGGCAACAGTAAGATAGAGGTGAATGCCCGGTATGTAGGGATACGTGAGCCTAGGGGAAGATTTGACAGGTATGGAAAACTCAGCAAGGAGATATTCCAAGCGGCATTGAAAACAGATGCTGATATTTATCAAATTCATGACCCGAATTTTCTCAGATACGCAAGAAAGCTGAAAAGATTAGGGAAAAAAGTCATATTTGATAGCCATGAGCATTATTTGACCAGGATAAAAGATTTGCCGTGGATACCTTCGTGTTTTAAAGGCATTCTATCTTTTGCATTTAAAGAATATGTTAGATACTGCCTAAAGCACGTAGATGCGGTTCTTGGTGTGAACAAGGAAATAGTTCAGTCCTTGGAGAAGTATAGTAAAGAATGCATCCTTGTGATGAATTTTCCTGCGCTAAGAGAAGTAAAGGGCAATGTTACAAAATATGACGGATTCAATATATGTTACACCGGAGCGATTACGGATCAATACAGCATTATTGAATTAATGTGTGTGTTTGAGAAGACAGAAAATGTTAATGTCATTATGTGTGGCCGTGCAGATGAAGACTATATGGCTTCATTGGAGAAAGAAGCCTATTGGAAACGAGTCAAACATCTTGGGATTGTTCCGCCAAATGAGGCAATCGAAGTCCAGGAGAAGTCAAATGTCGGTATTGTAATATTGAAACCTTCAAATAATACAAATGGTAAGTATGGAACAATGGGGAATACTAAGTTGTTCGAATATATGATGTCCGGTATTCCAGTCATTTGCACAGATTTTGCTTGTTGGAAAGAAATAGTAGACAAATATAACTGTGGAATTTGCGTTGACCCATATGATATTGAAGCAATTTCAAATGCAATAATACGATTGAGGGATAATCCGGAACTGGCGCTTCATATGGGACGAAATGCACGTAGAGCGGCAGAAGAAATATACAATTGGAATTCGCAGGGAATAAGACTCATTGAATTGTATGGAAGACTATAAGTGGGGTGTGATTTCGAAAAAGTGTGTTGATATAACGAAAAAATAAAAACCCATATGGAGGGATAAATGGGTTATCAGGTGTGTAAAAGGTGTGTAATGGACAATAGTTCTGATTTGACGATTAAATTCGATTCAGAAGGTTATTGTAATTATTGCTCGGATGTTCTAAAGAGAAAGGACGCAGAATACTTTCCGAATGCAAAAGAGGAGATTGTTCAAGGAATTTTCGAAGAAATAAAGAAGAAATGCGTTAATGACAAATATGATTGCATGGTAGGAGTATCCGGAGGACTGGATAGTTCTTATATTCTCTACTTAGGCCATAAGTATGGACTTAGAATGCTGGCGGTTCATATTAATGATGGGCTTGATAATCCCATTGCGACTGAGAATGTAAAGAAATTGGTAGATAAAACCGGTTCTGATTATATAAGCATACAGCCAAATCGCGAGGAATACGCAGATGTGTTGTATGCCTTGTTTAAGGCATCCGTCCCTAATCTCGCTATTGTACAGGATAATTTGATAGTCAAAGCTTTGCAACAGTACGGCGAAGAGAATGGGATAAAGTACATATTGGATGGCTCCAATTTTGCACACGAAAGCATTTTGGAAAGAGATAAATATGGTGTAAATACTTGTGATAGGAAATTTATCTTGGCTGTTCATAAGAAGTTTGGAAGGATTCCAATTAGAGAGTTACACTTTTTGTCATTAACTGACAGATATCTCAAAAGAAATGCTAATAAGAACTTTAAGCATATTCGCCCGTTGAACTACATTAATTACAATATGAATGTAGCTATTTCTACTCTTGAGTCGTTCTGCGGATTTCAATACTACGGCGGAAAGCATTATGAATCGATATTGACCAGGTATATGCAAATGTACTATTTACCGGTTAAATTTGGCTTAGATAAGAGAAAATCGCATTATTCCAGTTTGATTATGTCAGGACAGATGAAAAGAGAAGAGGCAGTAGAGCTGTTGAATAAGCCTCTTGAAACGCTATATGATACGCGAAAAGCCGATGAGGCATTTTTAACTGAATATATGGGGATTACGCCGGAGGAATTGGCGCGATTAGTTAATTTGCCCAAGAAGAGAGAGACAGATTATCCTAATTCAGTTTTAAATAAGGTCGCTCCTTTAGCAAGAAAGTTTAGAAGCATATTGGAATAGATAATTATGAGCCACTCCATTCTGAAGTGGAAAAGGTATTGGATTTAAAACATGAAAGTATTAACTGTTGTAGGCGCAAGACCTCAGTTCATTAAGGCTGCGGTTGTTAGCCATGAATTGAGAAAAAAGCATAATGAAATATTAGTACATACTGGACAACACTATGATTATAATATGTCAGGACAATTCTTTGAAGAATTGGATATTCCGTTGCCTGACTACAATCTAGGAATTTCCGGCGGTTCGCATGCAGAGATGACGGCAAGAATGATGGTTGGGTTAGAACAAGTCATGAAAACCGAGAATCCCGATTGGGTTCTTTTGTATGGAGACACCAATTCTACCCTGGCCGCAGCGCTGGTTGCAGCAAAACTCCATATAAGGATTTGCCATGTTGAAGCAGGAACAAGATTTCATGTGATGACCAATCCGGAAGAGATAAACCGTATATGCACAGACCACGTCTCAACCAAGTTATTAGCATGTACACAAAGCAGTATGGATGAGTTAATTCATGAAGGGTTGTCTGATCGAGCTGCCTTGGTGGGTGATCCTATGTATGATGCGTTCTGTGCATATTCCAATAAAGTAGATATTAAGAATGTCATTCTAGATACGCTTGACGGGGATAGAGTAAATGTACCGAACGAATACTACTATATGACTTGTCATCGGGAAGAAAACACAAACAGAGAGGATGCACTTTTTGAAATACTCAAAGCGATGAATGGCTTGGATGCGCCAACAGTTTATCCTGTGCACCCTAGAAATAAAGAACGAGCCGTGAGGATAAAAGAATCTAATAGATTTAGTAACATAATTCTTTCTGAGCCTGTTGGTTACTTGGAGAGCATGGCTTTGGTTAATAACGCCAAAAAGATTGTTACTGATTCCGGTGGATTACAGCGAGAAGCTTTTTTTGCTCGTAAAAAATGTGTTACAATTTTGGATTTTGTTGTTTGGCCTGAGACAATGATAGACAATCGTAATTGTCTTGCACATCCTATTTGCGAGGAAATAGTTAGAAAATTGGATGAGACTCAATTTGTAAATGAATCATATTCTCCATTTGGAAATGGGGATTCGGCAGCCAAAATTGTATCAGAATTATCACAAGGTTGATATTATGTTAGTGTTAAAAATATGTTGTAGTGAGTGGAAAAATGCAAGTAGAGATAAGCGAGAATTAAGCGTATGCAGAGACATAGGAGCTGATGTATATGTCTTGGCAAAGGGAAAGAGCTCTGACAAAGGACGCAAAGAGGAAGTGGATAGCTTTGATGTATATAGGTATTCCACACGTCCTTTTTCTTTTTTACCTGTTAGGATTAATCAGATAATATCAATGTTTCTTTGGGCTAGATTTGCTCGAAAATTGCAAGCAGATGTAATTACCGGTCATAATTTAGATGGATTGTTTATTGGCTGGTTGTCAAATGTAGGCAAAAGGCGAAAAGCAAAATTGGTTTATGATTCTCATGAATTTGAGCTTGGCAGAGAAAACAAAAAAGGAGCTTTTTTCTTTTGGTTAAAAAAACATTTTGAAAAATTTTTGATAGAACGATGCGCTTTTTCCATTATGGTTAACGATTGTATATCAGATGAAGTAATGCGTATTCACAAATTGAAAAAGCGACCTGTTGTTGTGAGAAATGTACCTAGTTTATGGAACATAGATTATGATAGAAGCAAAGAAATAAGACAAGAATATGAGGACTATTTTGGCGGAAGTTGCTTTATTATAATGTACCATGGCGGAATAATAGAAGGCCGAGGCTTGGAGATGTTTTTGGAAGTCGTGGCTAATAATAGTAAAGTCCGCGGGGTCATTTTGGGCGATGGAGAGATAGAATATTTAAATAAGCTACGGGATAAGGCTACTAAGCTTTCAATTATGGATAGGGTATTATTCCATCCTGCTGTGGAGCATAGCAAATTGAAAGAGTATATAAATGCTGCTGATTTAGGTATGGTTCTTGCACCTGCGACTTGCAAAAATCATCTATATTCGCTTCCAAATAAGTTTTTTGAATGTATTCAGGCCGAGACGCCTGTTGTTTGTCCCAACTATCCGGCTATGAAGGAGTTGGTTGATCGGTACAAAGTCGGAAAGACCTGTAATCCTGAAGATGTTAAAAGCATTACAGAGACAATTGATTTGATTATGGAGTCGAAGAGAGAATATAGCGATATTGTTAGTTGCATAATGAAGGCAAAGGAAGAATTAAACTGGGAGAAGGAAAAGCGCATTTTAGAAGACATGTACAAGAATGTATAATGCATGCCAATTGATGGTTTTCTGCAAGAGGAATATATATGCTAAGTATTTATAGAAAATTGTTGGTTCAGCGACGTAGAAAGCAATATCGGGAAAGCGGATATGACTACCGCATATACTATTCTGAAAATAAAAGATATTGCTTTACAGATGATTATTTAAATTGGGGTAACGTAAAAAACTACAATGTAGATGGTATACAGCTTCGTGAAGATGGAGTTCCGCTTATAAATTATAACGGTAAATATTGTGTAAATCCGTGTACCCTTTTGCAATTTACTTTAAAATGTTATGGTGATTATCTTGCCGGTCGAATTGAAATTGATAAATTGAACTATTATGTGGATTTATGCTTAGATTTAATGGATGGGGAAAACAAAATAACATATCCTTTTGATTTTCCATATTATTGTGACCCACAAAAGTATTATAGCGCTGGCTGGAGCTCAAGCATGGATTATGGGCATTTACTTTCAATATGTGCAAGAATGTATAACATTAGCCATGACGATAAGTATGTGCGGATAGCCGACAAATGCTTGAATACATTGGTTGTACCTATAAATAAAGGTGGAGTATGTGGTACGCTAGCTGCTTTAAAGAAAAAATACAAGGATTTTATCATTTTTGAGGAGTACCCACATATTCCGGAAACGTATACGCTAAATGGTTTTGAATATTGTTTGCTTGGTCTATATGATTGGTCATGTACAAACACAGATAATTCAGATATAGCCGAATCTTTGTTTAACAAGGGTATCGAATCATTAATGATTCTGCTTCCATATTACGATATCGGCGGGTTCACATGTTATGACTTGTCTTACAGAACAATTTGGAGAAGATTTGGAAGGCCACATGTCAGCGCAGGGTATCACAGAGAGCATATTTTCTTTAACAAAATTTTTTATGATATAACAGGAAAAGATATATTCCATAATTATTATTTGAAATGGAAAAGTTATGTTGATTAAAGAAAGGAAGAATGGCAGATGGACACAAAGGTTGTAAGATGTTCGCGTTGCGTTATGGATAATAAGTCTGATAATACGATTCATTTTGATGAATTAGGTCGATGCAGTTATTGCAATGAGGCATATGAGTTAGGGAGAATGATATACCATCCTAATGAAGTTGGCAAAGAAATGTTGGATAAGTTGATTTCTGACATGAAAAAAGCCGGGAAAGGGAAAAAATACGATTGTGTGATTGGTATTTCAGGAGGTCTAGATTCTTCATATTTAGCATATTTGGCCAGCAAATGGGGCATAAGGGTGCTTGCGGTTCATATTGATGACGGATTTGATACTGACATTTCGAAGGATAATATTAAGAAGTTAATTGATAAAACCAGATTTGATTATGAAGTAGTATGCCCTGACGAGGAGCAGTTTGCTGATTTGACAGTCGCATATATGAAAGCGGGAGTTCCCAATATTGCTATTCCCCAAGATAATATTCTGTTTGCTTTTTTATATGCCAAAATGAAGGAATATGGCATAAAGTACTTTCTTACCGGCGGAAATTTTGCTCTTGAATGCATATTGCAAAAAGGAAATACTCATAAGGCGACGGACTTAGTTAATTTGAAAGATATATATCACAGATTTGGAACGAAGTCGATAAATAAACTTAAATTTATCTCGACAATCAGTGTTGAATTACAAAGAATTTTCCTTCATATTGAAACGGCAAGACCTCTTAACATGATTGAGTACAATAGAGACAAGGCATTTTCTGAGTTGAAAGAGTTTTGCGGTTTTGAATATTACGGAAGAAAGCATCTTGAAAACAAACTGACCGCCTTTATTCAATTGGTTTGGTTTCCTCAAAAATTCGGAGTAGATAAACGAACTTCGCATTTGTCTAGTATGATTGTTAGTGGGCAGATGACACGAGATGAAGCGTTGCGAGAGCTTGAGGAGCCTCTGTACGAAGAGGAACAGATGAAAGGTTACATTTGTGAGATAAAGAGCAAATTCGGGCTATCGGATTCTGCTTTCGAGCGGTTGATGGACGCCCCGACGCATCAACATGATGAATACGCTGTAGAAGATGATTCAATAGGATATAGGATATTGCGATGTTTGCATAAGCTGTTCTAGAGGATATGGTGAGGTAGAATGTGAAAGTACTGGTTATAGGTAATATAAGTGATATATATACTAGGGAGTTTATATCTGAAATTTTGCGTAAAGAGTATTCAGATATAAGCGTTCTTTCACATACGCCCGCGAGCGTAGACGACAAAAAGTTTGCTGAAGAACATAGTGTTAAGGTTTTTGTTAAAGAGCCAAAGGAGAGTAAGCGTACTGTTATGGGTGTTCATATTGCAACCATAGCAAGTAGCATAGTTTCCTTGCGTATGTGTAGACACTATGACAAAATTTTCGTTCTTGAAGTAGGTGTAATTTCATTTTCTATTCCTCTTTTTATAAAGAGGAGCAGTAGTCTTGTCTTGTGCTACTATGGTAGTGATTTGTTAAGAATTAGCCCCAATAGAGCTAGTTTGTTAAAGGGTGTGGTTAAGCGTGCAAATCACATTGTTCTAGAAAATGAAAATATGAAGAAAGCGTTCATAATTCTTTATGGAAAAAGGCTTTCAGAAAAAGTCGTATTGGCACATTATGGTTCCTTGAACGCCGAATTCATGGAACAGTATTTTCAGACACATGCTAAGCAAGACGATAAGGACTTATTTAGTATACCGAAAAATAGGATATGCCTTTTTGTTGGATATAACGGAGGGAGAGGTCAAAGGCATATTGAAATTTTGGAAAGACTTCAAAAAATGACGAATGAAGTTCGTAGTAAACTATATGTTGTCATTCATTGTGCGTATGGAGCATCGAGTGATTATTTGGCTGAATTGGAAGAATGCCTTCGAAACTGTGGCATTGAGGGCCGGCTAATACCGGATTATATGTCGGGGGATAGACTGGCGGCGTTTAGGCATTGCGCAGATGTAATGCTCAATCTTCAGATAACTGATTGCATGTCTGCATCAATGATAGAGTGTATGGAAGCAGGCGCGATTGTTGTTAAAGGAGATTGGCTTGAATATCCGGACATTATAAAGCATGATGGATATTTGATAAGTATCAAGGATATGGATGATTTGCCTATACTGATTTCTGGTATAGTTGATGATTATAATAAATATTCAAATGATTGCTTTAAGAATAAAGGCATATTAAAGATTCTTAAATGGAATTTGCTTGAATGGGAACCGGTGTTATAATTTCCCAATATAGTGCTATCGGAGTCAGTTTTATGATTGTTTTTAGAGTCGTAAAGAAGTTAAACAGTATATTGTCAAAACGTCAAAGGATAGATGTTGTTAAACTTTTAAATTTGATGATTGTAGCCGGATTTGCTGAAATGCTGTCGGTTTCTTTAGTGTTGCCATTTGTGAGCATCTTGCTTAATCCGGAATTGATAGCGTCTAATGATGTTTATGCTCGAGTTGCCGATTTTTTGAAAATAGATAATGAAAAATGGTTTGTTGTTCTATATGCTGTTTTTTTGGCAATAATGTATATATTGAAAAACTTATTCCTTATTTACCAAGCTAATAGGCAATACAAATTTGTTTATAATAATATGATTGAGACACAATGCAAATTGTTGCATAGTTTTTTAAAAAAGCCATATGAATCATTCTTAAGCATTAATTCCGGTGAGGTGGTTCGAATCATCAATAATGATACATCTGGGACATATGATTTGGTTACGAATTTATTGCTATTGTTTTCCGAAACATTCGTGTCAGTTACGCTCGGTGTAACTCTTTTTTGCGTTTCGCCGTTGATTACCACGGCGATATCTTTGCTCATGATTGTTTTGGTGCTATTAGTGGGGATAATTATTAGACCGAGATTGATTTCTCTTACAAAGAAAAATCAAATTGCCACAGCTAACATGACGAAATGGCTTCTACAATCTATCCAGGGAATTAAAGAAGTAAAAGTGATGCAGAAAGAAGTCTTTTTTGAGGGTGAATATAGGAAAAATGGTACTATTAATTCTACAACGACCAGGCAGAGATTGACGCTTATGCAAATACCGAGATTCATGATTGAAGCTATTTCAATGAGTGCGATTTTGGTTATGATTGCATTACTTGTTATGCTTGGATCGAATATTGTAGATATAATGCCTGTTTTAGCAGCAATGGCTGTTGCAGCGGTTAGACTTTTGCCTTCATTTAATCGCATTTCGCAAGGCTTAAATTCACTGTCTGCTTATGAACCATATCTTGATAAGACAATAGATAATTTGAAGGAAATATGTGTGAACTTTACTGATGATGAGGTATGCAATAGTGATAAATCACTTTCTAAAATAGATGAGTATAGACTCAATAGAGTATCATACCACTATCCCAATAGGATTAGTAATGTGCTAACTGACATTACCTTTGAGATAAAAAGGGGGCAAAGGGTTGGTATAGTTGGGCTTTCTGGTGCAGGGAAAACTACTTTGCTTGATATTATGTTAGGATTATTGAAGCCAAATTCAGGAAGTGTTGAAATAGATGGAATAGATTTAGAAAAGAATAAACAAGGGTGGCTTTCTCGTTTGGCATATATACCCCAATCGGTTTTTTTGCTTGACGGAAGTGTACGTGAAAATGTGGCATTCGGAATCGACGAAAAGTTAGTTGATGAGGAACAGGTAAAAAAAGCAATTAAAGAAGCAGCTTTGGATGAGTACGTTTCAGCACTGCCGGATGGCCTTGATACGCAATTGGGAGAAAGAGGTGTGAGGTTATCGGGTGGACAGAGACAGAGAATCGGAATAGCCAGAGCGTTATACACTAACCCGGAAGTACTTTTTTTAGATGAAGCAACATCAGCTTTGGATAGTGAAACCGAGGCGGAAATAATGCAGACAATCAATAACCTTAAAGGCAATAGAACAATAATATTCGTGACACACAGACTGCAGACATTGGCTAATTTTGATGCAGTGTATTCGATTAAGGACGGCAAAATTGTAAATGAGCGTAAATGATAACACAGAAAGCGTAGTCGGTGTACCAAAGGTTAGTGTTATAATGTCGGTCTATAATGGCGAAAAGTATGTTTGCGATGCTATTGATAGTATTTTGACACAGTCCTTTGATGACTTTGAATTGATTGTGGTAAATGACAATTCTAATGATAAAACGGCGGAAATTCTGGCAAAGTACAACGATGAAAGGCTAATAGTAATCAATAATGATGTCAATCAAGGATTGACGAAAAACTTGAATCATATGATTGCATTGGCTAGAGGAAAGTATATCGCTCGTATGGATGCTGATGATATTTCATATAAAGGAAGATTAGAAAAAGAAGTTGCGGTTTTAGAAAGAGATGAATCCGTGCAAATGGTTTGCACCTATGCAAATGTGTTTGGAAAGTCGGAAGGTATAATTGAAACTCCTTCCAATTATGAGTTGCTACGTGCCAAGTTACTTTTTGGTAATCCTATTACTCATTCTACAGTGATGTTTAGGAAAAGCATTCATCATTATTATGATGAGCACTATGTTAAGTCACAAGACTACGAGTTGTGGAGCAGAATGGTTCTTTCAGGGGAACATATTTATACTATTGAGGAACCATTGGTAGCTTATAGAACTCATGACGAGCAAATAACTAAAAAAGGGATTGATGAACAAGAAGTATTAACTGCGCAAATATTGATTAATGCTTTAAAACCCTTGCATGTGGAGATATCCATGCAGGATCAGAGTGTATATGCAAGCATAATCCGTCATAAGAGAATTGAAACCTCTCGAGACTTAAGCTTTTTTGAAGACATCGCAAAGAGAATAGTGGCGAATAATAAAAAATATGAACTCTATTCAGAAAAGGCACTTTACACGGCAATGCGAGACTATTATATCGCTATGCTGAAATATTGTTTACATCATTTTAACTTAAGCTATGCGTTTAAAATATTTAAGTTAGGCACAATTTGTTTGTATTTGGATTTGTGTACATGATAGGCGGCCAATTATTTCCGGAGACGATTTGTGATTTGGGGAGGATAGATATAAAGTGATTAATCTAAAAGGTAGAGCGCAGTACGCTTTGAGGCTGACACATAAGGCTGTGCTGATTTTGTGTAGTTTTATATATGGTGGATTACAATATGAGTGTCCCTGCTGTAATAGAAAAGTACATTATTTTATGCCGTATGGAACGCATAAATTGAGAATCAATGCGGAGTGTCCAATATGTAGGGCGGCAGAGCGGGATAGAATTGAGATGCTTTATTATAAGAAAGCTAATCCGATTTACGGAAGAGTTTTGCATTTTGCTCCTGAAAGGACTCAATATGCGTACTTAGAGAGCTTGTCTTTGGCGGGGAAGATTGATTATTTAACAGTGGATATAAACGAAAATGCATATGGCGTAAAGAAGAAAGAGGATATTTGTTCACTTTCTTTTGAAAACGAATCTTTTGATTGTATAATCTGCAATCAAGTCCTCGAACATATCAATGATGATGAAAAGGCTATAAGCGAGATGGGTAGGGTGTTGAAACACGATGGAGTTGCTGTCATTACAGTTCCAATAGATATAAAGAATGTCACGCTTGAGGAAGAGTGGATTAATACAGATTCTCTTAGAATTAAATACTATGGAGAGGCTGACCATAAAAGAATGAACGGAATTGATTTTGAGGAAAAACTTTATAAGAATGGTATAAAAGGAGAGAAAAAGTATTCAAAAGACTTCTTATCAAAAAAAGAAATGCGTAAGTATGGATTGAAAGAAAATGAGTTCTTTTTTATTTGTAGGAAGCGCGAGAATTAGTCGCGATTATTTGTTATATAGGATTTAATACACCAAGGCGGTAGCGGTATATGGATAATTGTTTCTTTAGCATTGTAATACCTACATTTAATAGGGCAGAACGGCTGAAAGAAATTTTATTAGAATTAAAAAAAATAAAGAGCGCTGATGTAGAAATATTGATTGTTGACAATTGCTCTGAGGATGAAACTAAGTCTGTTTTGCAGTCATGCAGTGATAAAAGAGTAACAGCGGTTTATAATAAAGAACCCGTTCCTGCGTTTAAGAATATTTTGAATAGTATATTCTTATCTTCTGGCAAATATACATTATATTGCAATGATAAAGATATGCTATATGCGGAGAAGATAGATGAATTGATTGATTATTTACGCGACAAAGAGTTTGCAGCCCTATATACTGTTCAGAAAAATCGTGGTTATGAGAATTCTGGGACGGTTAAGGTATACGAAAAAGGGTTAGAGGCGCTAATACACATTTCATATGCTGATCATCCAACTGGCATGGTTTACAACAGATATTTGATGAGAGAATATATAGATTCTCATAAAGAAGAATTCTATGGCGGATATGATGGCATTTATTCATGGAGTTTACTTGCAGTAGATTTGACAAAATATGGTAAATTCGGGATATATGATTTTGGAGTATGGCAACTTCCAAGCAGAAAATTCATAAAAACACATATAGCCGGAACTGGGCTTAAAGATATGTGGTTCAATCCCTTATATCGATATAGGGTTGCAAAAAGGACTGCATCGCATATTAGGGATTATTTCGACAATCTTTCATCATATGAGTTAAAGCAGATAGAGAGAAGAGTTTTTGATACGATGGTATTAAAAATGATGCTAAATTATAAATCTGCTTGCATGAGTAAATCTGAAATGTCTCATTATGGGAAAAGGATAAAATTGATTACTACGCCACACCTCGTGTTTATTTATTTGAAAGTGATAGTAGAAATTCGCTCCTTTGAGAAAGATTTGGGGATGAGATTATACACAACCAAGGAACTATTTATTGATATATTGAGGTGTATCAAGGGGAGCCTAATATATGATGCACTTTTCGTTAAATCGCTATTTACAGATTTTGATTCATATGGAAGCGATTGAAAAGATACAATATAGTCTTATCACGGAAGGGAAAAGAAATGCAACTTGATGAATTGAGAGCATTTTACCAAAATAGAAAAGTGTTTGTGACAGGACATACAGGATTTAAAGGAACTTGGCTTTGTATGTTACTGAAGCATTTGGGGGCTAGCGTATATGGATATTCGTTGGCGCCAAGCAAAGAGGAAAACATATTTGATATATTGAATATTTCTGATTCTATTCATCATACAGTTGGAGATGTCAGAGATTCGAAAAGTATGGAGGCGGCCTATAAGGAGGCAAATCCTGAGGTTGTATTTCATTTGGCAGCACAGCCACTGGTTATAGAGTCCTACAAAGCACCAAGATATACGTACGAGACAAATGTTATGGGCACGGTTAATATTCTGGAGTGCATTAGAAATAATGGCGGTGCTACTAGTTTTGTTAATATAACCACAGATAAGGTATATAAAAATCTTGGGTTAACGAATCATAGTTTTAAAGAAGACGAGTATTTGGATGGATTCGATCCTTATTCTAATTCAAAAAGTTGCTCAGAGTTGGTTACTGATTCGTATAGAAATTCGTTTTTCATGGGCAAAGGTAATGCTGCAATATCGACAGCGAGAGCGGGTAATGTTATTGGCGGAGGCGATTTTTCAGAAAACAGAATTATCCCAGATTGTGCAAGGTCTGTAATTAAAGGAAATGTGATAACAGTAAGAAATCCCAATTCTATAAGACCATATCAACATGTATTAGAACCACTGTATGCTTATTTGTTGATTGCAATGCGTCAGGAAAATGATAAGACTTACTCTGGTTGTTATAATGTGGGCCCACATGAGAGTGGATGCATAACTACTAAACGTTTAGTTGAACTATTTTGTGGATATTGGGGCGAGGGTGCATCGTGGGTAAGTGCTGGTCAAATTCCCGAGTTTAAAGAAGCTGAATGCTTGAAATTAGATTGTTCTAAAATTAGAGCCACATTAGGATGGCAACCCAAGTGGAATATTGAAGATGCAGTAGAAAAGACTGTAGAGTGGTATAGAGCATTTAGTAAGGGAATGGATATTAAACACATAACTATTGAACAAATAGAGTCGTATTTTGCTTAAGTATTAAGAGGTATCTGAATATGAATTGCCAAATTGAAGATTTGGATATAGAAGGACTTAAACTGATTACACCGTTTAGCGTATCGGATAATAGAGGAGGTTTTGCAAAACTCTTTGAGCAAGAATCATTTAAGTCAGCCATGTTGAAGACAAATATTAGTGAGATGTTTATTAGTTCATCTAAGAAAGGCGTGATACGAGGGCTTCATTTTCAGTTATATGAGCCACAGGTTAAATATGTAAGTGTATTGCAAGGGGATGTTTGGGACTATGCAGTAGATTTACGCCTGAATTCGGCTTCTTTTGGAAGGTGGGAGCGAGTTAGGTTGACTTCTGACAACCATAAAGTGTTTTATATTCCAGAAGGGTTTGCTCATGGATTTGAGGTCTGCTCTGATGAGGCTATAGTGGCATACATGTGTGTTGGAAAATATATAAAAGAATACGATACTGGTGTAAGATATGATGATACAAAAATAGGCATTCAATGGGAAACAAAGAATCCTATTATTTCAGAACGAGATGAATCGTTAATGACGCTAGACGAGTATATTGAAAAGTGTAATGGAAATTGATGATGCATATAATCAGAGATGAGGATTTTCAGTGAGAAAAGTTGTAGTTACTGGCGCAAATGGTTTTGTTGGTAGTGCTTTGGTAAAAGAATTAATTAATAACGACATAGAGGTTATTGCATTAGCGTATCCTGGGCATAACAATAATATACTAAAGAATTCGTTGGTTAAAATATACGATTTTGATTTGATGTCTCAAGATACATACGGTTTTGCAACAAACGAAAGAAATGTCGATACCTTTTTTCATTTGGGATGGGCGGGCACTGTCGGAAAAAGTAGAGGAGATGTTAGTCTACAGCTTGATAATGTCAAGGCGTCTGCAAATTGTGTAAATATAGCAAAGCAGATGGGATGTTCTCGTTTCGTTTACGCCGGAAGCATAATGGAAACAGAAGCTATAATGGGCACGTATGCAAATGGTTTTAAACCAGGCATTTCGAATATTTATTCCGGAGCAAAATGTGTTGCCGGTTGCATTTGTAAAGCTATAGCAGCTGATGTTGGTCTTGATTATATTGAAGCTGTTGTTACTAACGCATATGGACCGGGAGATTTAACACAGAGATTTGTTAACAGAACAATTTATAAAGCCCTCATGGGTGAAGACATAGATTTTACGGATGGGCAACAATTATACGATTTTGTATTTATTGACGAAGTGGCTAGGGCATTTAGACTCATAGGCCAGAACGGAAACCCTTTTTGCAGTTATCTTATTGGGTCATCTCATGCAAAGCCATTAAAAGATTTTTTGCTTGAGCTGCGAGAGGCAATTGCTGCTAAGGGGAAATTCAATTTTGGGGCGATACCATATGCGGGCTCTTATTTGAGCAAAGAGGATTATGATGCAACGTTGACAGAGAAGGACACTGGCTTTATAGCTGAAATTTCCTTCGCCGAAGGTTGCAAACTAACTCGAGATTGGATTGAAAGGAAAATTCGGATTGAAGAAAGATAATTGTATGGGAAACTGGAAAACTGAAGACGACGCAAGAAAAGATATTAAAGAACTGGTCAGGCAGTATTATTATGATTTTATAGAGAAAAAGAAAACTTTTGAGGCGGGAGATAGAATCTCATATGCGGGAAGAGTGTTTGACGAACGTGAAATGCTGGCACTTACGGACGCTATGTTGGATTTTTGGCTTACTACAGGAAGATTTGCCGAAGAATTTGAAAGAAAATTCGCAGATTGGGTAGGCGTAAAGTACGCACATTTGGTTAACAGTGGATCGTCAGCCAATTTGGTTGCATTTGCAGCATTGACAGCAAGAGAATTAGGAGAGAGGCGAATTGCTCCTGGGGACGAAGTTATATCTGTAGCTGCGGCGTTTCCAACAACGGTAACACCAATACTCCAATATGGAGCAGTTCCGGTTTTTGTTGATGTGACAATTCCTCAGTACAATATAGACGTAAAAATGTTAGAGGATGCACTTTCGCCAAAAACAAAGGCAGTATTTTTGGCACATACGCTAGGAAATCCATTTGATATAAAATCGGTAAAAGAGTTTTGCGATAAACACCAGTTGTGGTTGATTGAAGATAACTGCGATGCATTAGGATCTGAATATACCATTGATGGAATTACAAGGAAAACTGGTGCATGGGGGGACATAGCCACTAGTAGTTTTTATCCTCCACACCATATGACGATGGGAGAGGGTGGATGCGTATATACAGATAATCCTTTGTTAAGTAGATTAATTCGGTCGTTTCGAGATTGGGGCCGAGATTGTATCTGTCCTTCCGGACATGACAATATATGTGGCCATAGATATGATGGACAATTCGGACAGCTTCCTAAAGGGTATGACCATAAATATGTTTATAGCCATTTAGGCTTTAATTTAAAAGTTACCGATATGCAAGCAGCAATAGGCCTTGCGCAATTAGAAAAACTGAGTGATTTTGTTGACAAGAGGAAACAGAATTGGAGAAAAATCTATGATGGATTAAGAAGATATGCGGATAAGATTATTCTTCCTGAACCGGTAGAGGACGGGAATCCGTCATGGTTTGGATTTATGATAACCGTAAAACCTCAAAGTGGTATTAGTCGAGATAAAGTTACTAAATATTTAGAAGATCATAACATTCAAACAAGACTTTTGTTTAGCGGAAATTTGATTAAGCATCCTTGTTTTGATGATATAAGGGACTCCAAAGCTTATAGAGTAGTAGGCAATCTAAATAATACTGACTGCATTATGGATAATACGTTTTGGATTGGCTTATATCCGGGTATGTCGGATGATATGATATGCTATATGATTAAAGTATTGAGTGAATATTTGGAGAAACAAGTATGAAGGTAGTACTTTTAGCAGGAGGAACAGGTACAAGAATATCAGAAGAATCAGAGAAGCGACCGAAGCCAATGATTGAAATTGGTGGAATGCCAATTCTTTGGCATATCATGAAAGAATATTCTCATTATGGTTTTAATGAATTTATCATTTGTGCCGGATATAAGCAACATATGATAAAAGAGTGGTTTGCGGACTATTTTTTGCATACTTCAGATATTACGTTTGACTTTACTGAAGGGAACAAAATGATTGTGCACAATCAGAACACCGAACCTTGGAAAGTTACTGTTGTAGATACTGGAATAGATACTATGACTGGGGGAAGAATTAAACGCATACAGAAATATATAGATGAGGATGTTTTCATGCTCACATATGGTGATGGTGTATGCGATGTCAATATAGATTCTTTGGTTAAATATCATTATTCGCATGGAAAGTTAGCAACATTAACATCTGTTCAGTTGAGCCAAACTAAGGGTGCTCTTGAAATCGAGTATGACAATTCTGTCAAGAATTTTAGAGAAAAAAGTATGAGTGATGCCATAACGATAAATGCGGGATATATGGTATTAAATAAAAAGATATTTGATTATATAGAGGGCGATAATACTGTTTTTGAAAAGGAGCCTATGCAAAGGCTTGCTACCGAGGGACAGCTTATGTCATATAAACATGGTGGTTTTTGGCAATGCATGGATACATTACTAGAAAAAAATGTTTTAGAACGTTTGTGGGAGCAAGGAAAGGCTCCGTGGAAAACGTGGTCATAAGAAAGCAAGTTTAGATTTTTAGATGATTAGGATAATTAAATATAAGCTTTTTCTTTTTCTGTTACCGAGTGATTTATAGCAACGGAAACGGGACAGGGATAGAAATAGTTATTAACGAGGGATATGAAAAAGCAAAAAGTGTATTTGGACGAAAAAACAATACTTATTACCGGTTCTCCGGGATTTATTGGCGCTAACTTGGTTATGCGATTATTAAGTGATTCTGGGCTGATGAAGACCGGAAGAGTGTTGTCGCTTGACAATTTGAACGATTATTATAATCCTGCACTTAAGAAATACAGACTTTCAGAAATTGATAATCTTGCTGAACGTAGTCAGGTTGAACATGTTTTTTTAGAGGGGAACATTGCCGATAAAGCATTTGTTGAGGCTGTATTTAATGAGTATCAGCCGAATATAGTAGTCAATTTGGCGGCGCAAGCCGGTGTACGTTATAGTATTGATCATCCAGACGCATATATAGAATCAAATATTATAGGCTTTTTTAACATATTGGAAGCCTGTAGACATTCTTATGATTTGGATCGAAGTGGTGTAGAGCACCTAGTTTATGCAAGTAGTTCTTCAGTATATGGCGGAAATAAGAAGGTACCGTTTAGTACGGATGATGTTGTTGATTTTCCTGTTTCACTCTATGCGGCAACGAAGAAAAGCGATGAACTTTTAGCACACAGCTATTCAAAGTTGTACAACATTCCCTCTACCGGTTTGAGATTCTTTACTGTATATGGACCGGCAGGAAGACCGGATATGTTTTATTTCAGCGCCACAGAGAAATTGAAGCGTGGGGAGAATATAAAGATTTTCAATCATGGAAACATGAAAAGAGACTTTACATATATAGATGATATAGTTGAAGGAATTGTTCGTGTAATGCAAGGAGCGCCTGCTAAGGCAACCGGAGACGATGGACTCCCTATACCTCCATATGCGATTTATAATATCGGCGGAGGAAAACCAGAGAATCTTCTTACATTTGTAAATGTTTTGCAGGCAGAACTAATCAGAGCCGGTGTGCTTCCGGAAAATTTTGAAATTGAAAAGCACATTGAACTTGTTGATATGCAACCCGGAGATGTTCCTGTGACTTATGCAGATAGTACCGGCTTGGAAAATGACTATGGTTTTGTGCCATCGATTGATATTAACAGAGGACTGAGGGAGTTTTGCGAGTGGTATAAAGAGTATTATGGGTAGAGATACATTATGCCCCGAAAAGTGATTTGTGGTGTGTTGAGATTAAGACTTGCTAGCAAAATTGAGTTATAGAAAGGCGTTACATATGCACAGACTATACGAGAATAGCGATATAGTAGTCTTCTGGAACTCAGAAAAATGCTTTCATGCTAAGAAGTGCGTGACCGGAAGCCCGAAAACGTTTGATATTACGAGGAAACCTTGGATAGATGTGACTCTAGCAGATAATGCTGAAATTTGGCAGACGATAGAGAAATGTCCTTCAGGTGCACTTGGTGTTGTATATAGACATGGGATTGATGTTATAGTTGATTTGGATAACAATCGTAGTGTTGCGTATGACGGCAAGCTTGAGGTAGGGGAGTGCGATTATAGTGTTTCGGAGAAGGGATGGACTATATATCATACCGAGGTTCGTGAGGAGTACGGAGGTAAGGGCATAGCTAAAAGGCTTGTTTATAAGGTTATTGAAACTGCAGAGAAAAAACACGTTTCGATAGGTGCGACTTGCTCGTATGCGATAAAGGTTATGGAATAAGTATAAGAATTAAAATAAGAGTAGTTAGGAGTAACATAAATGCAATTCAGAGACTTAAAAAAGCAATATGCAGTATTAAAAACTAAAATCGATTCTGCGGTTGAGCAGGTGATGCTCGATTCAAATTATATTTCCGGCAAGCAGGTAACTGAGTTTGAGAAGTCCCTTGCGGAGTATGTGGGAGTTAAGTATTGTATTACTTGCGCGAACGGAACAGATGCGTTGTCATTGGCACTTGAGGCATGGAATATAGGCCCGGGAGATGCGGTATTTGTGCCTGATTTTACTTTCTTTGCTTCAGGAGAAACGGTTGCATTTGAAGGTGCTACGCCGATTTTTGTGGATATACTAGAAGATACATTCAATATGAATCCTGATTCGCTTGAGGCGGCGATAAAGGCTGTTAAGGCGGAAGGTATATTGACGCCTAGGGCTGTGGTTGTAGTTGATTTGTTTGGACAGCCGGCGGACTATGATAGGATTATTCCTATAGCAAAGGCCAACAATATATTTATTCTCGAAGACGGAGCCCAAGGCTTTGGTGGAGATATCAGAGGTAAGAAAGCATGTTCTTTTGGTGACATCGCTACGACTTCGTTCTTTCCGGCTAAGCCACTTGGATGCTATGGTGACGGTGGCGCCATTTTTACAGATAATGATGAGTGGGCAGCGCTTATTAAATCGTTAAGAATTCACGGCAAGGGCGAGGATAAGTACGATAATGTTCGTATCGGAATGAACTCAAGACTTGATACGATTCAGGCCGCAATATTGCAGGTAAAGTTCGATGCTTTTAAGGAGTATGAGCTTGCAGACGTTAATAAAGTTGCAAAGCGCTATAGCGAGAAACTGAAGGGTGTAGTTAAAGTTCCAACTGTTCAGGAAGGTTTTCTTTCGAGCTGGGCGCAGTATTCGATTCTTGTGAAAGATGCATCGGAGAGAGACGGACTTCAGGCGTTTCTGAAGGAAAAAGGTATACCTTCGATGATTTACTATCCGAAGGGAATGCATCGCCAAAAGGCATTTGATGGTCTTGATTGTGTTAAGACAGATATGTCGGTAACAGACAGTGTATGTGGTAGGGTGCTGGCTTTGCCGTTACATCCGTATATGGACGAGGCAACTCAGGACCTTGTGATTGAATCTATTATTAAGTATTTATAAATAAAGGTTATTGAATCGACGCCACAGTTAACTCCAAGAGTGAGAATTTCACAGTAGGGGCGAACAGAGGCGTCGATTTCGAAGAATAGGGTATTCATGCAAATTAACTCATTGGTGTTTATTGCACTTTTCTTATTACTTCTAATAATTTACTATGCAATCCCGAATAATATTAAATATTTGACTATGCTTGGGGTTAGTTTGCTGTTTTATACAACGTTTGGATTAAGATGTGTTGTGGTTTTGAGCGTTACTATTATTCTCAGTTATCTGGCAGCACGTCTTATTTTTGTCACTAGGTATAACAAAGCGTGGGCAACTGTGTGCCTATGGGGTGTTATACTTTTGTTTGCACCTACGTTTCTTCTTTTTCGAATAGAATCAGGGCTTTCGGCGTGGGCAGCCATTGGTTTTTCTTTTTATTCATTGCAAGCGATAGGATATGTTATAGACATATATACTGGTAAATTTGAACCTGAAAAAAACCTGTTACGATATCCTCTTTATATTTCTTTTTTCCCTACAGTAACATCAGGACCGATTCAGAAAAGTGAATTTTTAAATCAAATCAGAGATTATAAAGCGCCTGATTATGATGGCATCCGGCATGGACTGTTAAGGATTGGTTATGGTTTATTTCTTAAAAACGTTATTGCAGATAATCTTGCCAAACCGGTGAATTATGCATTCAATTACTGGGAGTCACAGAGTGGTGTGGCGTTACTTGAGGGGGCAATTTTGTTTGCTCTTCAATTGTACTTGGACTTTGACGGATATTCGAATATAGCGATTGGAATGGCTGAGACATTGGGCTTTAAGCTTAATGAAAATTTTAGACAGCCGTATTTTTCAAAGTCAGTTAAGGAATTCTGGAGTAGATGGCATGTCAGTTTATCTACTTGGTTGCGAGATTATATATATATTCCACTTGGAGGGAGTAAGGCCGGAAGAATTCGGACTGCGCTCAACATATTGATTGTTTTTGCAGTAAGCGGAATCTGGCATGGAAGCGGTTTAACTTTTTTGATTTGGGGCATGCTACACGGGATATATAGAGTGTTTGAATATGCTGTTTCTAATTCAAAAATGAATACTAAAAAGCCATGCGGACCGGCTATATCCTTTTTAAAAATGACTGTCTGCTTTATAGCGGTAGATTTTGCGTGGATCTTTTTCAGAGCCGAGACAGTGTCTCAAGCCGGAGGAATTGTAAAGAAAATAATTCTGAATTTTGATTTGCTTGGTTCTTTTTCCAATAGAATGATAATGTTGGGATTCACGAAAGTGCAATGGATTTGTGTCCTGATTGGGCTATGCGTTGTTCTGGCAGTAGACATTCTGCACTATCACAAAATAAGCATTTCGAGGTTGATGCTATCAACTAATATCATATTTAGGTGGGTAGCATATACCGTCTTTGTTGTTTTTATGCTATGGTACCATATTTACAGTTATGGCGGAGATGCTTCGGCTTTTATCTATGCGCAGTTTTAAGGAGTAATAATGCGGCGAATCACAAGTAAGTTGTTTATAATAATGGCTATCGCTTTGGTTGTACTACTCACTGTAGAAATCTTATCTTTGAATGATGAGACATCTTCGGCAATTGCCAAGATATTCGGCTGCGAGGAGTATATTGAAAATGGTAGTGGGTACGACGAAATAGGAAGGTATATTAGAGGAGCGGAGAGTGCAGACGGAACGGATTGCCTTGTTATTGGGGATAGTATTTCGCGACAATTTTTTTCTGAAATGCCACATGATGATAACGTCAGTATTCAGTGTTCAAATGCCGCAATATGCGTAGTTGGACAATATATGTTGGCCATGAAATGGCTTGATACACATGCCAATGCCAAAGAAATATACTTATTTATGCATCCGACATCATTGACAAGAACATATGATACTGAATGGACCTATCCATATGTAGTCATACCGTTTGGTCTATACGATTTGATGGGGTATCTTGACTATGATACAATCAAAAATATGGAATCGGTGTATGGGAGATTATTTATGCGAAAGTCTGTTGTCGAGCTCATAAATGATTCTCCTTTAAACCGTAAGCTGTACTTAAACTACATTAAGAAGCACAGGGAAGATTACGTACAACAGTATTCATTTGAAATATCGGAAGAGTATATTGTTAAATTGAAAAATGAGTGTGAGAAAAGAAACGTCAAGTTTTATCTTATGCCGACTCCTTCTTCTGACTATCAAAAAGCCACCATTGATGGAATGCGAGATGACTATAACAAATCAAGCCTGGCAGAGATTTTTCCTGGTTATTTAAGCGATATATTTTATTTTTCCAATGAGTATTCAAACGATTATCAGCATTTAGCGCCGGAGTATGCAACAAGAGAGTTTATGAACGAGATATTGCAGGATGCATACGGGGATAAGATAGCATCATTTTATTCAAAAATTGGAGAGTAGAGATGGATTTGATTGCATCCAATAGAAGAATTGGTAAGTCAATAATAAGGGAATTATGCATTAGTTTAATTATGTTTTGCGGCTTGTTATATGCATTTTCTCGCCATGTGATAGGGGGAGAAATGGTATATGATACATTTAAGGGTCTTTTCTTTTGGCAAGCAATGATTGCCGTAGGATGTGTAATTGTATTAACATACGCCGTCTGCTATAAGAATGTATTTATCTATATTTTCACTGCGGTGTATTTTGCAATATCGATTTATTTATTGTTGGGAACAGGGTTTAAAACAAATTCACCGGATCTTTGGAATTGGTATATCCGTTTGTGCGTAGGTGTGGGAACGGTAGTGCCGGTATTTGTAGATGCCATTATGACCAAAAGAATAGGACGCCTGAATAAGGAGCGAGTTGTTTGTCTAATATTGCTCATGCTTTTCGCGGGTTCAATACTTTATAATGGCGTTTTTGCAGATTTAAATGCAGAAGGGCTGATTTTGATTGTGCTGGTATATTTAATTGCAGATTTCAAAGAAACTTCATTAGAACGATTTATGAGGTGTTTCGCATGGGCAAGCGTTGCAAATTCGGCGTATTGGTTGCTAAAGAGTTTAATAAGTGTTCCTTATACCGGCGAAGCATTGTATAAGGGCATATTCCAAGATTCGCCGGTTTTTGCTGAATTGATGGGATTGGGTGCAGCGTGTGGCTTGGCCATTTTAGTGTGTATTAAGAAGGGAAAAACCATTGCTAAATTGTATACGTTTTTGCTGATTTTGATGGTCGTAACTTTCTTCTTTATGGTTATTGCAGCAGATAGCAGGAACGCGTTGCTTGCTGTTATTGGCACATTGCTGCTGTTTGCTTATTTGTATGCATATGTAACTGAAAAGAAAAAAGTATTTTGGATAGTACTGGCAAGTATTGTGGCGGTAGGAATTTTAGTGATTGGCTTTGCATTTGCTTTGGCTGTGAATAGCGATGATTTACAGGAGTTATTTGCAAAGTTTCCAAAGCTGCGGTATTTAGCAGGTATAGCGTCAAAATCCATGCGTACCCAAACGAGATATGGTATATTGCCGGATAATTCGTGGATTAATTGCATAGACAATTTCACATCAGGACGTTTATCAATTTGGGTAGCAACATTTAGACAGCTCAATCTATTTAAGGGCAATTCATCATATATCTACATCACCGAAACATATCAGACCGGAGTGCATAATGCATTTCTGGCTTTTATGAACCAATATGGGATTATTGGTGGACTGTCATTAGATGCGTTGATGATATATTCATTTGTTGGTTTTTTGAGAAGAGCAAAAAACTCTTTAAAACAGCAAAAGTGCGACATAAAATATATCCTGCCGGCATTGATGAGTTGTTATTGTTTACTCATTTTTCTTTTTGAAGCGCCAGGTATATCGACTGTCTACGTTTCTTCGCTTTTGTTGTTTACCGGAATGTGTATTAACACTAGGAAAGCCGTTGCTGATGAGAATCTTGGATGCAAGTCGGAGGATGGAAGATGAAGAGAGTAATGTATTTCTTATGCTTTTTCCTCCTAACATTGATAAATCTGATATGCGGGACAATGTCGGGAAGAATCCAGTTTGTAGCAACAAATTGCGAAGGGTTTGCTATTGCACTTATCATACTGACACAATATAAACCAAGAGATTTTTTGAAGCCGATATATTTAATCTGGGCATGTATTTCCGTTATAGCCGGTGGAATAGCAATGTGGTGGGGAATAAATAACTACCCATATACCGGCAGATGGATAACAGCTGTATTAAATATAGTTTTGTATGGATTCATAGCGATACGAGTTTGTACATCACTAATAGCGCGAAAAAGAATAAATGTTAATGTTTTTGCATTCTTGACATGGGTAATATTGACTATAGTTATGATTTGTTCACGCAATTCCAGACTATGGCCAGCATGGTATGGACTGATATTCGGATGCTTTTTTCTCACGGAATATGACGCTGAGGATTTGAGGGCGATGTTACGTGGATTGGTTAATGGAGTCATTGCAGGCTTTTTTGTAATTCAGGGGTTTGCGTTTGTATTCAGGCCATATGACGAGTACAGATATCCAGGTGCTTTTGCCAATCCGAATCTTAATGCATTATTTTATATTATCGTATATGCAGCGCTGTTGTGCAAAATGTTATCAAGTATTAGGCAAGAAAAGCATATTGGAATCAGAGTGTTGTGGTTCATACTGGCGGGGGCAATGTTTGGATTTGTGACCCTATGCGGTTCAAGAACGTCATATGTAGCTTTTGCAGCAGTGACGGTAACTTTTTTGATTTGCTTATATGGGTTATATCAGAAGATTATCAAGACATTCATTGTAATACCGGTTGCGTTAGCGATTGTTGCGATAATAAGTGTTCCTATAGACTGGGCTGCAGCCAGATATTTGCCTGCGGTTCACCTTCATCCGATATACTGGGAAGGAGAGTGGAGTGAAGATAAGATTCAGCCCGGCGATTCAAGAGATTCGGCAAAGTATATAGAATTGGGCGAGATGCTTAAGAATAATGTAGGCAGAATCGCTTGGTTTTTGGATTTTGATGCGCTTTTTCCCGAAGAGCATACAGATGAAATATCTGCGGTGGTTGAAGACGAAGTAGAAGAGGTTCTGGAAGAGGAAGAACCTCCGTATAATGAGGAGGATCTTTTGGAGCACGAAGGGGAAGATGTGGGTCCCATAGGCCTGCGCTTTCGGCTTGCAAAATGGTATTTCTCGCGTTTAAATCTGCGGGGACATGATGTTGATGAAGAGAGCGTTTGGTACTCTAAAGATTATTGCGCTCCGCATGCACATAACTGGCTCATTATGATGAGTTATTCGTATGGCATACCGGCGGGAATACTATTTGCGGTAATGTTGTTCTTTTATCTTAAGGCATTTATTGTGCTTATTAAGAAGAAAGATATAGAGTCTGCTGCTGTAATAGGATGCTTTATTGCTGCGTTCTTCGCTTTTGGACTTTTCGAAACTACGTGGTCGCAGGGGCAGATGCCGTTTATACTGTTTTTTATCTTATATAGGTTTGTGGTAGATAGGGAATATGTGTGGAAGCGAGGGTGAGTGTATTACAGATTGTCAAAAACTGTTTATAGGTTGGTATAACGTAATTCAATTTTGTTTATATGTTGTTTAAGAAAGGGCACCCTATGCACAGATTATACGAAAACAACGACATAGTAGTCTTCTGGAATTCCGACAAATGTTTTCATTCCAAGAAATGTGTGACCGGAAGTCCGAAGACGTTCGATATTAATCGCAAACCGTGGATAGATGTGACGTTAGCGGATAATGCGGAGATATGGCAGACGATTGAGAAGTGCCCATCGGGAGCGCTGGGTGTTTTGTTTAGGCATGGGATAGATGTTATAATGGACCGGGACAATAACCGGAGCGTGGCGTTAGATGGTGAACGCGTAATAGGCGAGTGCGACTATAGCGTTTCAGAAAGCGGTTGGAACATATACCATACCGAGGTGTTCGAAGAGTATGGCGGTAAGGGTATAGCGAAGAGGCTTGTTTACAAGGTTATCGAGGCAGCAGAGAAGAACCACGTTGCGATTGGGGCGACATGTTCGTATGCGGTGAAGGTGCTGGGAGAATAGCGGACGGATTAAAGATTTGTTTAAGAAGAGATTAAGGTTCGTACCTCTGAGTTGAAAAAACCCAAAACTTAATGTAGAATCGGTTTAGTGATTTGCTTTGAAAGGAAATATTATGTTAAACAATAAAGTTATTCTTGTTACCGGCGGAACCGGTTCATTTGGTAAGGCATTTACGAAGTATGTGCTTACTAATTACGATCCTAAGAAGATTATTATTTATTCACGTGATGAGTTTAAGCAGTTCATCATGCAGAATGATTTTAAGAAAGAATTCCCCGATAAGTTTAGTAAGCTTAGATTCTTTATCGGCGACGTAAGAGACAGAGAGCGTCTTACGCGTGCTATGGAAGGTGTGGATTATGTGATTCATGCGGCAGCACTTAAGCAGGTGCCGGCTTGTGAGTACAATCCTGCTGAGGCTATTAAGACCAATATTCATGGTGCTATGAACGTTATTGATTCAGCGCTTGATACCGGAGTTAAGAAGGTGGTTGCGCTTTCTACCGATAAGGCGGTTAACCCTGTTAACCTTTATGGCGGTACTAAGCTTGTTTCTGATAAGTTGTTTATTGCTGCTAATGCGTATGCCGGATCTAAGGATATTAACTTCTCTATCGTGCGTTATGGTAATGTTGCCGGAAGTCGCGGTTCGGTTATACCTTTCTTTTACGATAAGATTCAGAAGGGCGAGAAGGACCTTCCCATTACCGATTACCGCATGACCCGTTTCTGGATCAGCCTTCAGCAGGGCGTTGAGCTTGTTATTAAGGCGCTTAAGGATGCTAAGGGCGGCGAGACATTTATTTCGAAGATTCCTTCTTTCAAGATTACTGACTTGGCAGAGGCTATGCTTCCCGGATGCAATAAGCCTGAGGTGGGCATCAGAGAAGGCGAGAAGCTTCATGAGATTATGGTTACTGTTGAGGACTCCATGACTACTTATGCGTACGATAAGCCCTTCATCGTATATCCTCAGATGGTATTCCAGGAGAGAGCGACCGTTCTTCCGGGCGGCAAGAAGGTTCCCGAAGGATT
>JAEEGL011105926.1_pt1 | contig 36983 bp, 32 predicted proteins | sample 9134231 | NCBI WGS metagenome assembly JAEEGL01 (sample SAMN16246548, study PRJNA631951) | gut metagenome | biome: gut microbiome; feature: rumen; material: fiber-attached | host: Bos | place: Iran: Karaj | collected 2018-10 | reverse complement strand
CTTCCTGTATAGGAATATTTCTTAGGCTCAGGGCCATCGCTTATGGCAATGCCAACCGCAGAACCTTCTTTTATCTCAGTTCCGCCAAGAGCATCCTGAGTAACAACCTTGCCAGCCTCAACACTGTCAGAAAATACATGCGAAACACTGGCCTCAAGGCCTGCATCTTTAAGTATCTGAGTAGCCTCAGCTTCTGTATAGCCAAGTACTGTAGGAACAAGTGTCATAACAGTTTCAGGACCGCGGCTTATTACTATGGTGACTGAATCACCCTTTCTGGCTTCGGTGTTTCTCTCAGGAGAAGTCTCAATAACTCTTCCTGCTTCAAGATCGTTGTATGCATAGTCATGCATAACAACAAATCCGTTGTCTGTAAGAATAGTCTCCGCCTCTTCCTGAACTCTGTTGTATACATCAGGAATTGTAAGCACGGTTTCTCCGTTACTTACAACAATGGTAACTTCCTGGTTACCCTTAACTATCATACCCGAAACAGGTTCTGTTGATATAACTGTATCTTTTTCTACTGTCTCAGAAAAGGTGTAATCATATTTGTATGAAGTAATACCTGCTTCTTCAAGCATCTTAACAGCATCGGATAAAGATTTTCCTGTAATATCAGGCATCGGATATTCTTTGTTATCGTCTATGATGTTTTCCGGGTTGCTGCCTGTCTGGTCATTTTCTGTATCATCACCCGGTTTATCGGTATCTGTTATCTCAGTATCAGGTGTCTTTGATCCGCTTGGGTCTGCACCCGCCTTAAAAAGGTTAAAGCCCTTTACAAGGATAAAGATAATAAGACCTGCAAGGATGGCAATGGCAAGAATACCGCCAAGAGCAAGGTATCTTTCGATCTTAGGATCGATTGAATCATCATCATCCTCATCAAGGATCTCTCTTCCGCCTGTAGAAGAAGTATCGAGCGGAACATTTCTGACATTGTTCTTTATCTGATTTATCTCTGTCTCCGAAAGGTTGATAGTCGGAGAATCATTAACATTTGGAGCAAGCACAACAAATTCCCCGTCAGGGTCCTGAAGGCTTCTCTTTAGATCCTTAATAAGCTCTGAAGCTGTAAGGTATCTTCTTTCAGGCTTCTTTTGCATACATTTCTGTACGATCTTTTCAATGCTGACAGGAATGTTAGGGTCAACCGTACGAAGAGGTATAGCTTCTTCCTGGATCTGCAGCAGTGCTACAGAAACAGAATTATCTGCAGCAAAAGGCATTGTTCCTGAAAGCATCTCATAAAGAGTAACACCAAGGGAATAAATATCACTCTTCTCATCAGAGTAGCCGCCTCTTGCAGCCTCCGGAGAAATGTAGTGAACAGAGCCCATAGCTCCTGTGGTAATGGTATTTGAAGTAGCTGCCTTTGCGATACCAAAGTCAGTTACCTTAACCTTACCTTCTCTTGAGATAATGATATTCTGCGGCTTGATATCCCTGTGAATAATGTGGTTATCGTGAGCTGCTTCCATACCCTGTGCTATCTGTATAGCAATACCGATAGCCTCTTTAATCTCAAGCTTGCCCTTTCTTTCAATAAACTTCTTAAGGGTAATACCCTCAACAAGCTCCATAACAATATAATATAATCCGTTGTCTTCGCCTACATCGTATACATTTACAACGTTTGGATGCTGAAGTCCGGCTGCCGCCTGAGCCTCACCTCTGAATTTGGTTACAAAATTTTTGTCAGAACTGTATTCATTTTTAAGAACTTTAACAGCAACAGATCTGTTAAGTCTATGATCGGTAGCCTTGTATACATCGGCCATTCCGCCTGAGCCAACTCTGCCGATTATCTCATACCTCTCGCCGATCATTCTTCCTTCTGTTAACATCATTTTCTCCTTAACATAGGTTACAGTAATATAACTATAACCGTGATATTGTCTTTTCCTCCGTTATCGTTGGCTTTATCCACAAGTGTTCTTGCTATGATATCAGCCTGTCCGTCTCCGCTTTCTATAGCAGAAACTATCTCACTGTCTGAAAGCATATTTGAAAGACCATCTGAACAAAGAAGGACGATACCGCCCTTTGCAGTATGCAGTTCAAAATAGTCAATATCGATCACCTTACCGACGCCAATGGCTCTTGTGATGATATTCTTGTTTGGATGAAACCTTGCTTCGCTCCTGTCAAGATCGCCCTTTTTAACCATCTCTTCAACAAGAGAATGGTCTTCGGTTATCTGTCTTAGCGAATCGCCCTCTACATAATACAGTCTCGAATCACCCACGTTTGCAACGTAAAGTACCCCATTATCTATTACAGCCGCAACAACTGTAGTACCCATGCCTGAAAGCCCCGGATCTTCAAGGCTTTTTTCATAGATAACGCTGTTTGCGAACCTTATAGCGCCTTCCATTATAGGAATAATGCTCTGCTCTTCTTTTTCATTTTTAATGTATTCACACATAGAGTCGATACAGAGCCTTGATGCTTCATCGCCGCCGTTATGGCCACCCATACCGTCTGCGACAATAAAGAGGTTAGGAAGGTTTCCTATAGGCGTTTCACTGCGAAACACCGAGTCCTGATTGCTTTTTCTGACTTTTCCCACATTGGTTACGGAAAATGCATTCATCCCTTACTCTCCTCCTCTTTTATAGTGACGTTTCCGTCCATATAGTCTTTCCTAAGCTGTCCGCATGCTGCATCTATGTCAGCACCCATTTCTCTTCTAATAGTAACATTTATTCCACTTTTTTCAAGTATATTTTTAAACCTTACTATATGGCCTTCGCCTGATTGCTTATAATCTCTTTCTTTTATCGGATTGACCGGTATAAGATTGATATGCGCTCCCTTTCCCGCAAGAAGTCTCGTAAGACCTTCCGCACTCTTAAGGTCGTCGTTTTCCCCCGCAATAAGACTGTACTCAAAGGTAAGCCTTCGTCCGGTTACTTTAAAGTAATAATCGGTAGCCTCCATTATCTCTGCTATGGAGTATTTATTTGCTACCGGCATAATCTTCTTTCTTTCCTCATCATTTGAGGCATGAAGCGAAATGGCAAGAGTAATTGAAAGGTCAAGATCTGCCAGTCGCTTGATATTTGGCACAATACCGCAGGTCGAAACCGTAATGTTTCTCTGACTGATATTAAGGCCGTTCTCATCGGTAATGAGTTCAATAAATTTAATAAGATTATCAAAATTATCAAGAGGTTCGCCGGTTCCCATAACCACAATGTTGGAAACCCTCTCGCCTGTCATCTGCTGAATGCGGTAGATCTGCTCGATCATCTCGGAAGGTGCAAGGCTTCTTACAAGTCCGCCAAGAGTCGACGCGCAAAATCTGCAGCCCATACGACACCCGACCTGAGATGAGATACAAACCGAAATACCGTGTTTGTATACCATACGGACGCTTTCAATAACGTGTCCGTCAGGAAGGCGGAAAAGAAACTTTGCGGTACTTCCGTCTTTGCTCTCAAGATGGGTAACATGCTGCAGCGTAACTAATTCGGCCTCATTCTGGATAAAGGTCTTAAGGTCCTTTGGCACATTGCTCATCTCATCAAGAGAAAGAACCAGCTTTTTATGCATCCAGTCATAGAGCTGGTCTGCACGAAACCCCGGAAATCCCGCTTCTGTTATAAACTTTTTTAATTCCTGTTTGTTTAATGATTTAATATCGGTTTTCATAAGTTAATCTTTTCGGAATTTTGATATGAAAAAGCCATCCATACCGTATATTCCGGGCAAGATCTGAATAAAACCCTTCTTTCCTTCTTCGCAAAGCCTGCGAAAAATGTTTTTGTCGGAGAATTCATCTTCAAGTCCTTCAAAAAGAGGGACAAGATGAAATTCCGGATGATCCCTTAAAAATATATCAACATTATCTTCGTTTTCTTCCCTGTTGATGGTACATGTCGAAAAAAGAAGCGTACCACCCGGTCTTACATATGAAGAAACCGTATCAAGAATGTTCTTTTGTAGTTTTGCAAGAGAAGCCGTCATATCAGGCTCCATCCTGTATTTAATATCGCTTTTTCTGCCGATGACTCCAAGACCGGAGCAAGGAAGATCTGCAAATACAAGATCCATCTTCCCGGTAAGTGCTTCATCTTTTTTTGTGGCATCAAAAGTTTCTGCTTTGATGTTATTAAAGCCCATACGCTGTATATTTTCGCGTATTAGATCTGTTTTACTTGAAGAAAGGTCTCTTGCCACAACAAGCCCCTTATCTCCTACAAGCTCTGCAAGAAACATGCTCTTGCCCCCGGGAGCCGCGCAGACATCAACGCATCTGTCTCCTTCTCCGGCGCCGCTTGCAAGGCAGGCTAAGGTAGAGCTTATATCCTGAATATAGATACTTCCTTCTTCATACCCCGGAATATCTTCTATGTAATCAAAGCCTTCGGTGTAAAAAGAATATCTGTAAAAAGGACTTACTGTAACTTTTATGTCTCTTTCCTTTGCAAGAGACTCAAACTCCTCGGAAGACATAGTCTTTGGATTGATCCTTACCGTAAGGAGCTTTTGTTTAAGAGATTCTATCAGCATATGCTCACAGGTTTCGCTTCCGTAAGCATTAAGCCATCTTTCCACTATCCACATCGGCATGGAGTATTTAACGGAAAGGTATTCTTTTTCTCCTGCGTTTCTATCAGGCATCGGAAGATTGTCTTTTGATCTTAAGACGGACCTTAAAACTCCGTTTACAAAACCCTTAAGCCCTGAAAATCCTCTTTTTGAGGTAAGCTTAACCGCCTCGTTGCAAATAGCGTGGGAAGGTACTTCCATAAACATTATCTGGTAAACGGAAAGCCTTAAGATATTTCTTACCACAGGCTTCATCTTTCTTACCGGAGTCTTTGAATAATAGTTTATCACCCAGTCTATAAGATCTCTGTATTCAAGTGTTCCTTCAAAAGTTCTTTTAAAGAACCGTCTTATCTGCCTGTCAAGGTATCCGTATTTAGCAAGGGCATTATTACTTACTACATGAGAATAAGTACCCTTTTCCACCTCAAGGAGCATATCAAGGACGATCTCTCTTTCATTAACAGCCAATTTTGTCTCCCTTGTTTAGCTTATATCCCCTAAGGAAATCCGAGGAAGCCATCCTCTTTTTTCCTTCAAGCTGAACTTCCTTTATATAAAGAGCGTCTTTACCGCAGGCTACGGTAAATCCGTTTTTATCAATATCTATAACGCTGCCTGGCTCGCCGGAGCCGCGGGTTACATCTGCTTCCCATATTTTAAGAGTCTTTCCGTTTATATAGGAATAGGCGCTTGGCCAAGGGTTAAGGCCTCTTATGAGGCATTCGATCTTCTTTGCATCCTGGCTAAAGTCGATCTTACCCATGTTTTTATCAAGCATCTTGGCATATTCTGTGGTAGCTTCTCCCTGCGGAGTTCTTGTAACGCTGCCATCTTCAAGGCTCTTAAGCACATCAACTATCATCTGCCCGCCAAGAGTAGCAAGCTTATCAAAAAGGCTTCCGCCTGTTTCTTTGACGTCAAGAACTATCTCTTTTTTAGCGATAATGTCACCGGTATCTATTCCTTCATCAAGCTGCATTATGGTAACGCCGCTCTTTTCATCCCCGTTTATAACCGCCCACTGGATAGGCGCTGCGCCTCTGTATGCAGGCAGAAGTGAACCATGCACATTTATACAGCCGTACTTGTACGCATCAAGCACACGCTTTGGTAATATCTGCCCAAATGCGACAACAACACAAACATCTGCCTTAAGACTTTCAAAATAAGAAAGAAACTCTTCATCTTTGCGAAGGCGCGCAGGCTGAAGAACTTCTATACCTTCTTTAAGAGCATACTCTTTAACAGGCGACATTGAAAGCTCACCGCTCCTGCCCTTTGGTTTATCGGGCTGAGTAACTACGGCAAGGACTTCGTGCCCTGCCTTTATAATGGCATCAAGTGTGGGAACAGCAAAATCAGGCGTTCCCATAAAAACTATCTTCATTTTAAGATCACTGCTCCTTCTCTTCGGAAATGGCAGCTGTATCAAGAAGTTCACCCTCAACCTTATCTACATAAAGCACACCGTTAAGGTGGTCAATCTCGTGTAAGAGAGCTCTTGCAAGAAGTCCCTCTCCTTCGATAATAAACTCTTCCATATCTTCGTTAAGAGCTTTAACCTTGGCATAATTAGGTCTTGTTACAACGCCTGTCTTGCCGGGCACGCTAAGGCAGCCTTCATTGCCTGTCTGCTCTCCGCTTGTCTCAAGAACCTCAGGATTTATAAGCACGATAGGCTCGTCGCCCTCTTCGCTGACATCAATAACAACGACCCTTTTAAGTACACCTACCTGCGGAGCCGCAAGCCCCACACCGTCTGCAGTGTACATAGTCTCTATCATATCTTCTATAAGTTCTTCTGTTCGTTTTGTCATAGCTGTAACCGGCTTTGATATCTTTAAAAGTATCTCATCACCGATCTCTCTTATCTGTCTAAGTGCCATGTCTAACCATTCCTTTCAGACTTTACAATAACTAAGTAATTTTATCACATTTTTCTGATTTTCGCAAATCCGGAGGTATTAAAGCACATTTTTAAAGGCTAGTAACCTGCTCTCGGATCAAAATCAAACTGTACGGAAACATTTCTAAGTTCCTTTTCATCCCTTGCATACGCTTCAAGTCTGTTTTTAACCTCGATCAGTTTCTCCATATCTTCGCTTCTTATATAGATGACTCTTCTGTATATGTCGTTGATCTTAGCAACAGCACCCCAAACAGCTTTTCCGCACCTTACGCCTTTTGTATCTTTTACAGCCTCATAAAGCAGATTTGAGCCGCTTTCTGTCTCATCTTCTTTTTTTCCGAGAGCCACCACAGCAAGAAGATGCACATAAGGCGGATAGCCTGAAAGCCTTCTAAAAAGCATCTCCCTGTCATAAAACTTAAAATAATCGCTCTTAGCCGCAGCTTCAACGCAGTAATGCTCAGGATGATAAGTCTGAACCACCACATCTCCCTTATACCTGCCTCTTCCGGCTCTACCCGAGGCCTGAACAAGGAGCTGAAACGTCTTTTCACAAGCAAGGTAATCATTTGCAAAAAGAGAAAGATCTGCAGCAAGTATCCCCACTAAGGAAACCTTTTCAAAATCGTGCCCTTTAACTATCATCTGCGTTCCTATAAGGATATCAGCCTCTCCGTTTGCAAATGCGGAAAGAATCTTTTCGTGTCCGTCTTTACCAGCGGTTGTATCAGCGTCCATTCTAAGAGTCCTTGCAGAAGGGAACTCTTTTTTTACATACTCTTCTACCTTTTCCGTACCAAGGCCAAAAGCAGCTATATAAGGAGAACCGCACTCAGGGCACTTCTCCGGCATTTTTTCCGTATAGCCGCAATAATGGCACATCAATGTGCCGTTTTTATGGTAATTTAACGAGACGTCACAGTGCGGGCATTTCATAACATGTCCGCAGCTTCTGCAGGAAACAAAGCCCGCATAGCCGCGTCTGTTAAGAAACAACATGATCTGCTCGCCCTTTGCAAGCCTGTCTTCCATAAGTTCTTTAAGCTTTCTTGAAAAGATAGACCTGTTCTTAGCTTTTATCTCTTCCTTAAGGTCGGCTACATAAATATCAGGCATTTCGCCTTTTCCCGCTCTCTCATTAAGAAAATATCTTTTAATAAGACCGTCTTCAGCCATCTTTGTAGTCTCAAGAGACGGGGTTGCAGATCCAAGTATCACAGCGGCTCCTTCCATCTCTCCGCGCTTTATTGCCACATTGCGGGTGTGGTACTTTGGAGTCTTTTCGGACTTATAGCTTCCTTCATGTTCCTCGTCCATTATTATAAGGCCAAGATTTGCAAAAGGGGTAAAAAGAGCCGACCTTGGTCCGATGATTATGTCTATGTCTCCTTCTTTTGCGCGAAGATACTGGTCATACCTTTCTCCAGCAGACATCCTTGAGTTTAAGATAGAGACTCTGTTTCCAAATCTTCCCTTAAACCTTTTTACCATCTGAAAAGTAAGCGCTATCTCAGGAATAAGGAAAATAACCTGTTTACCCTGTTTAATAACTTCTTCGATGATCGACATATAAACTTCCGTCTTACCGCTGCCCGTAACACCGTGGATAAGGTAAACTCCTCTAAGGCCGCTTTTGTAATCGTTTATAAAATCATTAACCACCAGTTCCTGCTGTTTGTTTAAAACGATATCACGGGCTTTTTCCGTGCTTCCCTTTACAGGGTCTCTGTAAACTTCTTTACTGACAATGTCAATGATTCCGTCGCGCACCATGGCGTTTAAAGTAGCAGGGCTTATATGAAGTTTTCCTGTAACAGCCTCTTTATCAAGAGAATCTGAGCTAAGAAGCTCGGCTGCAAGTCTTGCCTTTGCAGTACTTTTCTTGCGATTGCATTCTCTTATGTAATCAGAAAGCTCGTCAGAAGAAACCTTTCTTACCACTTCCGTACTTATCTTTCTTTTAACTTCCTTTGTAACAGGAAGCACAGCTCTTAGAGCCTCGTTCATGGTTCCGCCACAGGTTTCTTTTATGTATGCCGCAAGAGCGATAAGCTTTGATTCTATAACAATAGAGCCACTGGCAATGCTGTCAATGGCTTTAATCTTGCTTTCATCAAAATCGCAGGAATCGGTGATACCGGTAACAATTCCCTTTGTTGGCTTGTTACCCATGCCAAAAGGCACTATCACCTCAAGTCCCGGATAAACTTCCATCCCCTCGGGGATGCGATATTGAAATACTTTATCAAGTTTGTCATAAGAAATGTCTACATAAACATTAGCAAACTTCGTCATAACCACCCTGAACATTATTATCTGTATAATAAATCTTTGCCTTTAATGCAAAATAAAGTTCTGTCATAGTAGCAAAGATATATGGATTAAGAAGTATACTTCCGGCCTGTGCTACAAGTGCACCTATGATAAGTCCTATAAAAGGAATGATAAATATAGGGATCATCGTTGCAATATAGATAAGGAGCATCCATCCTAAGAACGAAAGCCCAAGAACGAAAATATCAAACTTCTCTCCGTCAGTCATCCTCTTTGTCATAGCAAAAGCATCTTTGGAAGACATAAGAGGGTCTTCAGCAAGAAGATACGGTATCATGGAGTACTCATAAGACTTAACGATACCCGGGATTATAAGAAGGAGTGACCATGCAAATATCTTAAGATTATATATAAACATAACCTTTACGATATTAAGATAGTACTCTCCTTTAAATGCAAAAAATACATCGCCGATACGCGGCTGATTGCCGGAGCCGGCATTTATAAAGAACTTTCTTGCTCCCACAAGTATAGGATTGGCAACAAATACGCTAATGGCGATACCTATAGCAAGAGCAAAAAGCACTACGATCGCTACAACTAAAACAATAAGAGGTGTAAAATTATATGAATACTCATATCCGGGAACTTCGTAATCTTTAAGGAACTGTCTCATTCCTCCAAAAGGATCTGAAGTTATCTCGCGGCTTACATCTGCCCCTTCAGAATGCTCTAAAACCTGGTTTGCATTCATACTGTTATTGACTGAAGCAGAAGGTACTCCGCCACCACCGCCAAGGAATGAAACCACAAGGCATACCGCTACGGCAAGCCAGTAGTAATTTCTTAATTTTCTTTTAGCATTTTCTTTAAGCTGCACTCTGGTCCACATTATTTAACTCCTCCAAATCTGTTAAGCGGCCAAATTCTGAGACAGGCCTTTCCCATAATGGAATCTTCCTTAACCTTTCCCACTGCCTCAAAGCGGCTGTCTTCACTGTTATTTCTGTTATCGCCGAGAACAAAGAATTCTCCGTCACCTAAGGTAATAGGATCTTTTGCAAGGCCCGGATCTTTGATCTTTTCTCTGCCAAAGTTTTCTTCGATCTTGGTTCCGTTGATATAAATGTCGGAATCGATGATCTGAACCGTTTCTCCCGGAAGGCCTATAACCCTTTTAACGTAATATAGGTCTTTCTCATCTTCAAAAGGAGAAAAAACAATAATATCGAATCTTTCCGGATCATGCTTGTAATATGAAACTTTTTCTATAACAAGATGCTCTCCGTCCTGAAGTGTGTTAAGCATCGAAGAACCGTCTACAGCAACCTGCTGACCAAGAAATCTGTGTATAAGAAAGGCAAGGCCCACAACACAGATAACAAATACCACAGTTTCCCCTATTTCACGCAAAAAGCTTTTCTCTTTCTGTTCTTCTTCCATTAACAAAAAACCTCCCTACTATAAGAATAAGGGGATTTGAAACATCCCCTTTAAGCTTTTAGTCTTCATCGTCTCCGATTATCTTAACTTTTCCGGAGTAAAGTTCATCTACAGCGATGGATAACGGCTTTTCGCCTTTTTTCTTGCTGACATCAACAAGAGCTTCATCTCCGTCAATAAGCTGTCTTGCTCTTTTTGCTGTAGCAAGCACGATTGAATAACGGCTGTTTACGACTTTTTCCTCTCCCGGTTCAACTTCACTGTTAACAACAGTCATAAGATCTGTATATGATGGATGTAACATATATATCAGACTCCTTTCTAAGTAGTAATGATAAACTATTGGCTAATTAATGTCAAAGCAGTTTTTCTTAAGATTTCCTTAAGATTGCTTTAAATTATCTTTATCTTCTCCTTCGGCCCTGGCAGCTATTGTATCGGGAAGCAGCGCCGAAAGGATAATGTTGCCCGAATCCATAACTATGACGGCTCTTGTTTTACGGCCGCATGTGGCATCTATTGCAGTTCCCGCATCTTTTGCCGTCTGCATAAGACGCTTTACAGGGGCTGCTTCAGGGCTTACTATACTAACGATTTTTTCAGCATTGGCTACGTTTCCGAAGCCTATATTGATAAGTTTTTTCATATTATTCGATGTTCTGGATCTGCTCTCTTACTTTTTCTATGTCGGTTTTAAGCTCGATAGCCTTGTTTGTAAGAGCAAGATCGTTTGCTTTGCTCATAATGGTGTTTGCCTCGCGGTTCATCTCCTGAGCGATAAAGTCAAGCTTACGGCCGATTCCTTCATCTTCGTTAAGCACATTCTTCATATTGATGATGTGGCTACGAAGCCTTACCGTCTCTTCATCAACACAGATCTTGTCAGCAAAAAGAGTGATCTCTGTGGCAAGGATAGACTGGTCTATCTGAGTATTACCAAGAAGCTCGGCAACCTTTGCGGTGATCTTTTCTCTGTATTCGTTAACCACCTGAGGTGATCTTTCTTCTACAAAGTCTACATAGGTAAGCATGTTATCAAGCTTTGCCACAAGGTCTGCTTTAAGGCGCTCACCCTCTGTAATACGGGACTCAACAAATCTCTTTGCAGCCTCAGAAACAACTTCTTCGATCTCAGCCCAGAGCTCTTTCTCATCAATACCCTGCTCCTCAAGATTGAATACTTCAGGGAATCTGGCAAGGTCTGTGACTCTGACATTGTTTTCTATGCCAAAATCCTCGCTCATGCTCTTGATATACTTAAGATATTCAGCTGCGATGCTTTTGTTGTATCTGACGCAAACCTGCTCCTCGTTGTAATCTTCGTATGTGATAAAAACATCAACCTTACCGCGCTGGATATAGGTCTTTAAAAGATTACGGATACTAACCTCAAAAAAATTAAGCTTCTTAGGTAGCTTAAGGCCAAGTTCGAGATACCTGTGGTTTACCGATTTGATCTCTACGGTAAGCTTATAGGTCTCGGTAGTCTTTTCATACCTTCCGAAGCCGGTCATGCTTTTGATCATATAATATCTCCACTTTCGTATTTAAGTGATCGCAACTGCACTTATAAATTCGCCTTGCAATCCAAAATAATTATAAGCGAGCCTTGAAAGATAGTCAAGTTTAAAGTATACTCTTTTGTATGATAAACAGCATAAATTTAAGAAGGATAAATAATTATGGCTTTTGATGGAATAACCGTTGCCGCCCTTACAGCAGAATTAAAGGCTGCTCTTTCCGGTGGCAGGATAAATAAAATAGCACAGCCCGATAAGGACTCTCTCCTTATCACAGTTAAAAAAGATGCAAATACCGAGCGTCTTTTTGTTTCCGCAAGCGCTTCTTTGCCCCTTGCCTATCTTACCGAAAAAAACAGAGTAAGCCCTGCTGTTGCCCCGAATTTTTGTATGCTCCTTAGAAAACACATCGGAACTGCAAGAATACTTGATGTTACGCAGCCCGACTTTGAGCGTATCATACGTATCGAGCTTGAACATCTTGACGAACTTGGGGATGTGGCAAGAAAATCTCTTGTAATAGAGCTTATGGGTAAACACAGCAATATCATATTCTTAAACGAAGAGGGAAAGATCCTTGACTCTATAAAGCATGTTTCCGCCTTTATGAGTTCGGTCCGAGAAGTTCTTCCGGGAAGAGATTATTTTATACCGGCCCAGGAAGGAAAAATAAACCCGCTTGATCTTACGGAAAAATACTTTAATGAAGAGATAATGACTAAAAATGCCACTGCAAGCGGCGCGCTTTTGGCATCCCTTACAGGTTTTTCAAAAACCTTTTCATTTCACGTATGCGCTATGGCAAGCCTTGATCCCGATGCCCACGTTTCTGCTTTAACAGAGGGTGAAAAGCTCCATCTTTTTAAGAATCTTGAAAGAGAACTTGATAAGATAAAAGAAGGTGCTTTTGCTCCTGCCATATATTACGTAGACGGCGCTCCCGCAGAATTTGCTCCCCTCCCATTAAAAACCTTTGAAAATGCAGAGAAAACCGTTTTTTCTTCTGTTTCTGCCATGCTTGAGGAGTATTACGGAGCTAAAGACGAGATCACACGTATCAGGGCAAAGACCGCCGATCTTAGAAAAGTAATAACAAATCTTATAGAAAGAAATGTAAAAAAATACGACCTTTTTGAAAAGCAGCTTAAAGATACCGAAAAGAAGGACAAATATAAGGTATACGGCGAGCTTATAAATACTTACGGCTACAGTGCTGCCCCGGGTTCAAAGGAGCTAGCCTGCACAAACTATTACGACGGAAGTGAAATAACCATTCCACTTGACCCTGACATACCCGTTATGGATAATGCCAAAAAATACTTTGACAGATACAACAAGCTCAAGCGCACCTTTGATGCCGTAAGCGTTCAGATAATCCAGACAAAAGAAGAACTTACCCACCTAAACAGCATACTTCTCTCTCTTGACAATGCGGTAACAGAAAACGACCTTGCGCAGATCAAAAAAGAGCTTTCTGATTTTGGCTATGTAAAGAAAAAAACAGGCTTTGACCGCAAGGCAGCAAGTGCCGAAAAGCGCCTTACTTCAGGTGCGAAGCCTTTCCACTATGTAAACAAAGACGGTTATGACATCTATGTCGGTAAAAACAATTACCAAAACGATGAACTTACCTTCAAATTTGCAAACGGCGACGACTGGTGGTTTCACGCAAAAGGAATGGCAGGTTCTCACGTCATACTTAAGAAAAAAGGCGAAGAGATCCCGGACTCCGCATTTGAAGATGCAGCCCGCCTTGCAGCCTACTATTCAAGCGCCAAAGGTCAGGGCAAGGTTGAGGTAGATTATGTTATCAAAAAAGAAGTCAAAAAACCTGCTTCCGCAGTTCCGGGCTTTGTTGTTTACTACACCAATTATTCAATGATGATAGATACCGATATCTCAGGGCTTACACTTATTAATTAGAAAAGGAAGGAAATATGTTAAGATCCGATTTTCATATCCACACCTCATTTTCCACTGACAGCAATGCTCCCATGGAAGATGTTATAAAAAGATCAATAGCTTTAGGGCTTACAGATATTGCCATAACAGATCACATGGACTACGATTTTCCGGAGGATGTGGCAAAAGATGCAGGCGGCAACTTTATGTTTGATGTAAAGGAACATCTTAATGTCTTTACAAAACTAAAGGAGAAGTTTCACCGCGATATCAACCTTTTCTATGGCATAGAAATGGGCTTTATGGATAATGCGGATGATTTTTATAATAACCTGCTTAAAACCTATCCTTTTGATTTTAATATAGGTTCTTTGCACATAGTTGACGATATGGATCCTTACTTTCAAAAGTACTGGGATAATATGGGTTCTGCCGCTGCAGGGATAGAAAGATACCTGTCACAGATGCTCTCTTCCATAAAACGCTTTAAAAACTATGATTCCTTAGGTCATGCCGATTATATCTTCAGAGTTGCTCCCGGCAAAAAAGAATATGAATATAGCGAATATGCCGATTATTTTGACGAAATACTTAAAATTCTTATAACCGACGGAAAAGCTCTTGAAGTAAACACCGCAGGCTACAAATACGGGCTTGGAGTTCCAAATCCACGCCCATGCGTCCTTAAAAGATATAAAGAGCTTGGAGGCGAGCTTATAACCGTCGGTTCAGACGCCCACGCCCCGGAGCAGCTTGCCTATGACTATAAGAAATGCGAAGCACTCTTAAAGGAGCTTGGCTATAAATACGTATTTATCTATAAAGATCATAAACCCGAAGGATATACCATATAAGCAAAGATGCCCCTAAGGCCGAAATAGACAAGCAATTTCGTCCAAAGGGGCATCTTTTATTTATGATACGGTTCATTTGTACTTATCTTAAAAGCACGGTATAGCTGCTCTAAAAATACCATCCTCATAAGCTGATGAGGGAAGGTCATCTTTGAAAAAGAAAGGAAGGCATTTGCCCTTGAAAGCACGCTCTTTGAAAGACCCAAAGAGCCGCCGATAACAAACACAAGTCTGCTCTTTCCGCTTACAGAAAGATTTTCTATCTCTTTTGAAAACTCTTCGGATGAAAGCATCTTGCCGTTTATGGCAAGGGCGATAACATAAGCATCGTCTTTTATGTACTTTAAAAGTCTTTCTCCTTCTTTGTCTTTGATCTGCTCGCAAAGGACATCCGATGCACCGTCAGGTGTTTTCTCATCTGCCACTTCTATTATCTCAAGACTGCAATACCTCGAAAGCCTTTTGGCGTACTCCGCTATACCTTCATTTAAATATTTTTCTTTGATCTTACCCACGGTAAGCAAACTTATACCTATCATTAAAGATACACCACCGCACCTGTCTCGTCTCTAGTGTAATCCATGCTTCCTATTATCTGACCGCCGGAATAATAGAGTCTTGGAACACGCTTTGAAAGATTGCAGACTATCTCGTAGTTGATAGTTCCGCACATAGCTGCTATTTCTTCGACTGTGATCGAAACTCCGCTGTTGGCACCTATAAGCGTAACAGCTTCTCCCACCTTAACATCTTCTATATCAGTAACATCAACCATCATCTGGTCCATGCAGACACGCCCAAGTACAGGAGCTTTTTTGCCCTTTATAAGAACATAGCCCTTTCCTGAAAGTGCTCTTGGATAACCGTCTGCATATCCTACAGGAATTGTAGCAACTACGGTATCTTTTTTAGTAACAAAAGTCCCGCCGTAGCTGATCTCACGGCCTGCAGGAAGAGTCTTTACATAAACCACATTACTTCTTACCGCAAGGGCAGGCCTTATGGAAAGAAGGCTTTTATCCACTTCATCACTCGGATACATGCCATAAGTGATGATACCGCTTCTTACCATGTTAAAATGGGCCTGCGGAAGTTCCATGATACCCGCACTGTTACTGCAGTGAATATAGGTTGGGGAAATGCCGCGCTCTTTAAGCATCTTCACAAATGCATCAAATTTTCCATATTGCTGCTTAGCACTTGTAAGGTCCTTTTCATCCGCTCTTGCAAAATGAGTAAACACGCCTTCGATCTCTATATTTGAAAGCTGAGATATTCTCTTTACCATATCCGCATTTTCACTTGTGGGCTCCATACCGATACGGCTCATCCCGGTGTCAACCTTGATATGTACTTTAGCCTTTTTACCGGCTCTTTTAGCCTCTTCGTTAAGCTCTAAGGCCATATCATAAGTAAATACGGTCTGCGAGATATCGTATTCTACTATATCTTCGTAAAATTCAGGAGGAGTATATCCAAGAATGAGGATCATCTTGTTAACTCCCGCATTACGAAGGTTGGCGGCTTCACTGACCGTAGCCACGCCAAATGCGTCGACACGGGCCATAAGCGCATCAGCCACGGGGATTGCCCCGTGGCCGTAACCGTCTGCTTTTATTATTGCCATAACTGAGGTACCGGGATTTATAAGCCTTTTTACCTCGTCTATATTATGACGTATGGCATCAAGGTCTACTTCCGCGATCAGCCTGCTGTATTTTCTTTTTTTAGACATCTTTATCTTCTTCCATTTCTCTTATATTGTAAGACAATCTCATAAGTGAATCTGAAAGATGCACAGTCTCCACCTTAACATTTGACGGAAGGCGAAGATCTATGGGTGCGAAGTTCCAAATACCTTTTATACCCCATTTTACAAGGTTATTTGCCATAGTAACCGCCTGATTTTTTGGAAGTGTAAGCGCGGCTATGGTAATGTTATTGTCCTTGATATAATCTTCAAGATTAGCCACATCGTCTATAAGGATACCCCTGATCGTCTGTCCAAAAAGCGTCGGATTGATATCAAATATCCTTTTGACTTTAAAACCTCTTTTCTCAAAATCTGTATAGCCTGCTATCGCCTGACCGATATTACCCGCACCAACTATAACCATGTCGTACTTACGGTCAAGGCCAAGGATCTTGGCTATCTCATTGTACAGATATTCCACATTATATCCGTACCCCTGCTGGCCGAATCCACCAAAATTATTAAGATCCTGTCTGATCTGCGATGCGGTAACATGCATCTTTTCTGAAAGTTCCTTTGAAGAAATACGCACCACATCGTTGTCAAGAAGGTCTCCGAGGTATCTGTAATACCTTGGAAGTCGGTTGATCACGGCTGATGAAATGTCTTTATCACTCACAGAAAAAGCCCCCTTTTTAGTAACTGTATTTTTTATATCCATAATTAAGATTATATCCCTTTGTTAAAGCATTGTCAATTAAAAGAGGGACCCGCAAAGCACGTCCCTCAAATAAACATTAATAGTAAATCTTACCCTCTTCAAGTATCTCATGCTGCCCGCCATGCACATCTACAATGCAGACGCAACAGTTCTTTTGCCACGGACCGTCCCAAAAATGTTCCTTGCCCCACTCTCTGAAATATGCAATGAGACCACCTTTATTCATGGCGCCATGCCCTGAAATAAGTACATTTGCGTCAGGTTTTTCTAAAGACAAAGGTTCAAGAACACTGCGGATAAAATCAGCCGTCCTGCTCCTGAGCTCTTCTATAGACTCGCCCCCTGAAGGAGGAACGTAATTACCCGGATCTTCAAAAAATGTGGCAACGCATGGGGGCTGAAGTTCCTTTTCAAGGCCCTCTACTTCTCCAAAACACATTTCTCTGAGTCTTTCGTCGATAATAACAGGAGTATCGGAATCGCCAAGCACAAGGCGAGCTGTTTCAAGCGCTCTTTTTAGCGGGCTTGAGTAGCATACGTCAAAGTGGATATCTGCCATGCCCTTACCTGTAAGGACCGCTAGCTCTCTTCCCTCCTCGTTAAGCTCTATATCAGAACTTCCCTGGAGCTTTCCAAGTTTGTTCCACTCAGTGTATCCGTGCCTCATTATGTAAACAAGCATTAAAATATCCTCTCGTAGGTTTCGTCTTCAAGTCTCTGAACAGGTGCAAAACCTGTGGTTTTCTTGTAGTCAAGATTAACTGTAAAATTGCTCATGGCATCAGACGGATCCACCATGGCAAGGTTAAGCGCTTCAAGTTTGCTTCTTTCAATAGATGCGGAAAGAATGGTAATTTCCTCATTATGACCTGTGGCAGGGTTAAGCCTGCTGTCGGTGGCGTGCACTATCACACGCTTTACAGGAAGAAGTGCAAACGAATCAGAAGCCACGCGAAGAACGGTACTGCAAACATAATCTAAAATAAGGTTTGCCCTGGTTAAAGCCGCCATAGGCTTTTCAGAAAGTTTACCCGATGCAAGAAGCGAGTAGGTTTCGGTAGGAACCACTTCTTCGCTCTTTACAAGAAACTCAACCTCAATATACTCTCCGGAGTCTGTTCCGACTTCAAAGCCGCTGCCATACTCAAGAAGATCATCAAAAGGATGGCTTTCTGCAACAACCGTAAGGTAGCTTTCAGGATCGCCGCTAAGGACTTTTCCCGCAAGTTCTTTAAGCTGCGTAGATGAAGCCGGGTCATTTGCAACCTTATTCCAGTCAATGGCAGGGTCGCTGACTTTATGAACACCCTTGATACCTTCAATAAGCGCCTCATATTCTTCCACTATCTGCCTGTTTTCAGCTATTTCAGTTTCTTTTGCAGAAGCTGCCGCCTGCGCAGCCACAGCCTTTTCTTTGGCTTCTTTGGTTTCTTTACCCTTATCTCCAAGTTTTTCCTTTGCAAGTTTTTTAAGATTTATACTCTTGCTGTAGGAAAGGCCTGTGCCCTTAAGGCTTGCGGTACCTGTAAGCCTGCCGCTTGTACCGATATTTGCGTGAAGCCCCTTTCCGCCTAAGGATACCGAAACACCGGATTTGCTAAGATTCAGTTTAACTCCCGGCAAGATCTTGATACTTTTTCTAAAGCGTAATCCCATAATAAACCCTCCGAACTAAGTAAAGAACCGGCAAAACGCTGCCTGTATCGCAACGCTGCCTGTCAAACCTCGTAATCAAAACAGTTTCTTGATGCTGTAAAAGGTCTTACCTTAGAGTCGGCAACCTCAACATGAAGCGGATTTTTTGAATACCCCTTAAGCGCATCAAAATTTTCAAATGTGCTGACAAGCATAAGGTCTGTATTTGAAGAGCTTAAGCCCTCTGTTACAACCCGTATATCAATAAGCCCCGGAATCTTTCCGCTAAGACCCTCAAGGCCTGCCTTTATCTCAGACTTGATCTTATCAACTTCCACTCCCGAGTAGTCGTCTTTAAGTGTCCAAAGAATAACATGTTTTACCATATATAGTCCTCCTAAAAAGTCATACTGTAAGTATATATCAACATCTGCGATTTCACAAGTAAATAAGCGCGAAACCTTAGAGAATATAGTCTGCAAAAATACTGTTGCTTACATCTATTCCTTTATCTGTAAGACGGATATTTCCATCTTTTCTTTCGATAAGCAAAAGATCTTCGTGACGTTTTAATATATCGCCGTAAGTCTTTGTAATAAGCGGGGTTTCTTTTATGCCTTTCATCATCCGAAGTCCCAGAAACATGGTTTCTTCTAACTCATCATCCTTTGTAAGCCGCACGATCTCATATTTTTGTTTATTACTCGAAGCTATGTAATGAGCAAGGTCAGGATCGTTTTTCCACCTCATGCCACCCGCAAAGGAGGAGGCTCCAAGCCCAAGACCCAGGTACTCGCCTCTTTCCCAGTAAAGGCAGTTGTGACGGCACTCATACCCTTCTTTTGCGTAATTTGATATCTCGTAGCGATGATACCCCGCATCTTCAAGTATCTCTTTTGTAAGCGCATACATCTTCCTGTCGGTGTTTTCCGAAGGAAGGCCTTTACCGTCTTTGTATTTATCGTAAAATTTGGTATTCTCTTCGATTATAAGGCTGTAGGCAGAAATGTGGGCAGGATCAAGGCCTATTACTTTGTTAAGAGTCTCTTCATAAGATTTAACGGTCTGCCCCGGAAGCGCCGACATTATATCTATATTGATATTATCAAAGCCTGCCTGCTTTGCCGTATCGTACGAAAATAAAAACTCCTCGTAAGTATGTATCCTTTTAAGTTTAGATAGTTCTTTGTTGTCTGCAGACTGAAGGCCAAAGCTTATCCTGTTAAAACCCGCTTTTTTATACTCTTTAAGCATATAAGGATTAACGGTACCGGGGTTAGCCTCTGTGGTAACTTCCGCATCGCTTGCCACATTAAAACTTTCGTATATGGTCTTTAAGATACGCAAAGTCTCGCCTGTCTGAAGGGTCGTAGGCGTACCGCCGCCAAAAAAGATACTGCTTACTGTCCTGTCTGAATACTTTTTAGCCTTTGCCTTTATCTCTCTTATAAGGCTGCCTGCGTAATCAAGTTTAACGGTTTTCCCACATCCGGCAAAAGAAAGAAAGTCGCAATAAGGACACTTTCTTTCGCAGAACGGAATGTGAACATAAAGGCCGAATCTGTCCATATCACACCTTTTATCATTCGTCATCAAGCTTAAGTACCGCCATAAATGCTTTTTGCGGAATATCCACATTACCGAAGGTACGCATTCTCTTCTTACCTTCTTTTTGCTTCTCAAGAAGTTTTTTCTTACGGGTGATATCACCGCCGTAACACTTGGCAAGCACGTCTTTTCTCATAGCTTTTACTGTTTCTCTTGCTATGATCTTGCTGCCGATGGCTGCCTGGATAGGGATCTCAAAAAGCTGTCTTGGGATCTCATCTTTAAGCTTTTCGCACATCTTCCTGGCTCTTTCGTACGCCCCGTCCTCATGTACGATAAATGAAAGCGCATCAATGCCTTCATGATTGATAAGGATATCAAGCTTAACAAGTTTTGAAGGCTGATAACCCTTAAGTTCATAGTCAAAGGAAGCATAGCCTCTTGAACGGCTCTTAAGCGCATCAAAAAAGTCGTATATTATCTCATTTAAAGGAAGCTCGTATTTTAAAAGAGCTCTTGTACTTTCAATATATTCCATACCAAGATATACGCCGCGGCGCTCCTGACAAAGCTTCATGATAGCACCCACAAACTCGGTGGTCACCATGATCTCAGCTGAAACGATTGGCTCTTCCATATGCTCGATCTCAGATGGATCCGGCATATTGGTAGGATTGGTAAGGTCGATCATAGCGCCGTCTGTCTTATATATCTTGTAAATAACAGAAGGCGCAGTAGTTACGATGTCAAGGTTGTACTCTCTTTCAAGACGCTCCTGTATGATCTCAAGATGCAAAAGCCCTAAGAATCCGCACCTGAAACCAAAACCAAGCGCAACCGAAGTCTCAGGCTCAAAGTTAAGAGCAGCGTCATTAAGCTGGAGCTTTTCAAGGGAATCGCGAAGCTCCTGATACTGGCTGCCGTCTGCAGGATACATACCGCAGTATACCATGGAAGTAACTTTTTTGTAGCCAGGCAAAGGCTCATCGCAAGGATTTGCCGCATCCGTAACAGTATCTCCCACCATAGTATCTTTGATATTCTTGATGCTGGCCATAATGTAGCCAACCATACCTGCCGAAAGCTCTTCGCAAGGGAAAAACGTTCCTGCACCAAAAGTACCTACTTCAACTACGTCTTCTTCCGCGCCCGTAGCCATCATCTTGATCTTTGTGCCTTTCTTAACGCAGCCTTCCTTAACACGGCAAAATACGATAACGCCCTTATAAGGATCGTAGACCGAGTCAAATATAAGAGCCTTTAAAGGAGCATCAGGATCACCGCAAGGAGCAGGCACCTTAGCTACTATAGCTTCAAGGACATCTTCTATATTAATTCCGTTTTTGGCAGAGATACGAGGTGCGTCGTGGGCTTCAAGGCCTATAACGTCTTCTATCTCATTAACAACTCTGTCAGGCTCTGCCGAAGGAAGATCTATCTTATTGATAACAGGTAAGATCTCAAGGTCGTGGTCAAGAGCAAGGTAACAGTTTGCAAGAGTCTGCGCCTCGATACCCTGAGCCGCGTCTACCACAAGGATAGCACCCTCACAGGCAGCAAGGCTTCTTGAAACCTCGTAATTAAAATCCACATGACCCGGAGTATCAATAAGATTAAATATGTACTCTTCTCCGTCTTTAGCTTTGTATACGATACGGACGGTCTGGGCCTTAATGGTTATACCGCGCTCTCTTTCAAGGTCCATATTGTCAAGGACCTGTGCCTGCATCTCGCGGCTTGTAAGAAGACCGGTCTTCTCGATGATGCGGTCGGCAAGAGTGCTCTTACCGTGATCGATATGGGCTATGATACAAAAATTTCTGATTTTACTTTGATCGATATGTGCCATTTAAATTCTCCGATTTTTGTTATAACATTTCTATGATATTTTAAGGTAAAATGAAGGATTAAGCAAGGGATTTTAAAAGTAAACACTCATTAATTTTTTTGTTGACAAACTCACATTTTACGTATATACTATCAGAGTATGTGTGGATTAGTCGTCCGTGTCCGGCCTAATCCAAAATGTCATTAAAACAAATAAAATCCATTATATATCGGAGGTGGACGAATTGGCTAACATCAAATCTGCAAAGAAGAGAATCTTAGTTATCGAGACCAGAACAGCTCGTAATAAAGCTATCAGATCTGCTGTAAAGACAGTAAGCAAGAAAGTTGAGAGCGCTGTAGCAGCAGGTGACAAGGAACTTGCAAAGACTAATCTTCAGGCAGCTATCTCAGAGATCGAGAAGGCTTGCACAAAGGGTGTATATCACAAGAATACAGCCGGAAGAAAGGTTTCACGTCTTACAAAACTTGTTAATACACTTAACTAATTGTAAGTTATAAAGATTACCAAAAAGGAAGTTCCTAACCCAGAACTTCCTTTTTCTTTTTACTTTTCTACTACTATTTTGCGAGGTTTACCATGATCTTTTCATGTAACAATATATGCAAATCCTATGTTACGGGCACTGTCCTTGACAATGTCTCTTTTCATGTAAACGAGCATGACAAGGTTGCTATCGTCGGCATTAACGGCGCAGGAAAAAGTACTCTCCTTCGTATAATTTTCGGAGAGGAAGCTCAGGACTCAGGTGAGTTCTTCTTTTCTAAGGGAGCTACCAAAGGTTACCTTGCCCAGCATCAGGATATAAAAAGTGAAGATACTATATACAACGTTCTCCTTTCCGTTAAAGAAGATATATTAAATCTTGAGAACCGCATGCGCTCTCTTGAAGAAGAGATGAAACATGCAGAAGGTGAAAAGCTTGCTTCCATAATGAAAGCATATACAAATGCCACCCATGAATTTGAAGCAGGAAACGGATACGCAGTAAAAAGCGAAGTTACAGGCGTCCTTAAGGGCCTTGGCTTTAGCGAAGATGAATTTGATAAAAAGGTAAATACTCTCTCGGGAGGTCAGAAAACAAGAGTGTTCCTTGGAAGGCTCCTTCTCTCCTCTCCTGACATCATTTTTCTTGATGAGCCCACAAACCATCTTGATATGAGTTCCATCATGTGGCTTGAGAACTATTTACTTAACTATAAAGGTGCAGTTGTTATAGTTGCCCACGACAGATATTTCCTTGACAAGGTAGTAAATAAAGTTGTGGAGCTTGAAAACACCCACGCCGAAAGCTACGCGGGCAACTACAGCGATTACGCAGTTAAAAAGAAAGCAAAGCGTGAAGCCATGATGAAGGCTTATCTTAACCAGCAGCGCGAAATAAAGCATCAGGAAGCTGTTATAGAAAAGCTTAAAAGCTTCAACCGCGAAAAATCAATAAAGAGAGCTGAAAGCCGCGAAAAAATGCTTGATAAGATCGAGCGCCTTGAAAAGCCGGCAGAGATAAACGACTCTATGCGAATTTCCCTAGAGCCTTATACAGTCAGCGGAAACGATGTACTTACGGTAAAAGGCCTTGCCAAATCCTTTGGAGATAATCACCTTTTTAAGGATCTTAATTTTGACCTTAAGCGCGGCGACCACGTTGCTATAATCGGCGATAACGGAACAGGCAAGACTACCATACTTAAGATCATCACAGGAAGTCTTGCGGCAGATGAGGGCGAGATCACCCTTGGATCAAAAGTCGAGATCGGTTATTACGACCAGGAGCACCAGGTATTATCTCCCGAAAAAACCATTTTTGAGGAAATGGCAGATGCCTATCCTTACCTTGATAATACCCAGATACGAAACATCCTTGCTGCCTTCCTTTTTACAGGCGATGATGTATATAAGCAGATAAAATCACTATCCGGCGGCGAGCGCGGCAGGGTTTCCCTTGCAAAGCTCATGCTCTCTGAAAGCAACCTGCTTATACTTGATGAGCCTACAAACCACCTTGATATCACTTCAAAGGAAATTCTTGAAGATGCTATAAATAATTACACTGGAACCGTACTTTACGTTTCACACGACAGATATTTTATCAACAAGACCGCAAGTACCATTCTTGACCTTACAGACGGCAGCATGATAAAATATATAGGTAATTACGATTATTATCTTGAGAAAAAAGATACACTTGAAAACGTTTACATACAAAAAGAAACGGCTACCGTTTCATCTTCTTCCGATTCTGGAAAAGACGACTGGAAGAGCCAAAAGGAAGAACAGGCTCGTATACGTAAAAACGCAAATGACCTTAAAAAGGTTGAAAATGAGATCGATCTTCTTGAAAAACGTCAGGCTGAGATAGACGATCTTCTTACAAAAGAAGATATTTACACCAATGTAGGCGAGCTTGTTAAACTTAACAAGGAAAAAGAAGAAATAGACGAAAAGCTAATGGTCTTAATGGAAAAGTGGGAGGCTTTATCTTAATGATATTCATTGCTACTGCTATTGAACTTGAAGCCAGGCCTTTTATTGAAAAACTTAATTTAAAGAAAAATCCGGATCACCACCTGTATAATATTTATACAGGCGGTGATTTTGCGCTTATTGTAACGGGTGTCGGTAAGATTGCTTCTGCTATGGCAGTTACTTATATGCTAAGCCATTTTCCGGTTCCGGATTTTTTTGTTAACGCCGGTATGGCCGCAGGCGATGAGGGCGTTGGAATATACCTTATCAACAGCATAAAAGACCTTGGCAGCGAAAGAAGCGTTTATCCTGCAATGCTGCTTGATATAGATCTTCCCGAAAAACCCCTTTGCTCTTCTGACAGAGTCCTTTCACCTGATGAAGTAAAAAAAGGATATCTGTATGATATGGAAGGAATAGGCTTTTTCCTTGCCGCAAGCAAATATCTTACAAACGACAGAATACTACTTTTTAAATATATTTCAGATAACGGTATAGCAGACGGAAATCTTAGCAGGGAGAGGATTGAATCTGCCATAACAGAAAGCAGTGCTTTGGTAGCAGAAAAGATAAAAGATCTTACAATGTACAAAAAAGAAATGAAAACTACTCTTGTAGACAAAGCAAGGTTTGACGCTTTTGCAGATTACTATCTTATGAGCACCACAAGCAGAAAAGATCTTCTAAAACTGCTTACCTATGCACAGTTTATCGGGCGCGACCCAAGGCACCTTCTTCTTATAAACGAAACCGTTGCAAAGGCCTCAAGAAAACAGGCCGGCATCAGATTTATAGAGGAGCTTAAAAATGAATTATTACCGTAAAAATTTTTCCCACATATACGTTGAAAAAGCTATAAAGGATCACCCTGAAACAGAGCGCATCCTCGAGTCTTTCCCTCATTCTACAATAGTAGATATCGAAAGATACATGGATGTGTTCTCCCCCACCTACCAGGATTTTTATTCCGAAAAAGCTTCCCAGAAAATAATACTTGCAAAGTCTGTTTCTACTCTTCTTTTCCCCGGCGCACCTGTGTGCCAGAGCTTTGGAAACGATCATTTCTATTATTGCAGCGGTGTTATGAACTGTATATATGACTGCGAATATTGTTATCTTCAGGGCATGTACCCCGGCGCAAACATGGTGATCTTTGTCAATCTTGAAGATACATTTAAGGAAGTTGAAGCCCTCCTTGCAAAACACCCTGTTTATCTTTGTATATCATACGATACAGATCTGCTTGCCCTAGAAGGTATCCTTGGTTTTGTAAAAAAATGGATCGAGTTTACAAAGCTCCACCCTTCTCTTACTGTAGAATGCCGCACAAAAAGTGCTGGCTTTGACCTTGTTGAAGCTTTAGACATTCCTGATAATTTCATTTTTGCCTGGACACTTTCGCCTGATGAGGTAGCACGCAAATATGAGCACAGGGCCCCAAATCTTTCTGCAAGACTTGAAAGCATCAAGCGTGCACAAAGCAAAGGGCTTAGCGTAAGGCTTTGCTTTGACCCCATTCTACACGTGACGAATTACCTTCTTTTCTACTCTGCCTTTTTTGAAAGAGTGTTCAGCGAGCTTGATATTGATCTCATTACAGATGTCAGCATAGGAACTTTCAGGATTTCAAAATCCTATCTTTCATCAATGAGAAAAAAGCGTCCCTGTGAGATAACAACCTATCCTTACGAAACGTCAGGTGGTTATTATTCTTACAGCGACGCTGTTAATACTAAGTTACTTGATATGGCCGAAAAAGAAATATCAAGATATATCCCGGCTGAAAAAATCTTTCGTATTTAATACTAAACCATCAGGGCTTACGGTTAGTTTTCGTTGTAATATACGTTTACTCCGTAGGCTCTTTCTATGCCCTCTGCGGACTTCTTAACATCTTTTCCGCCTGCAAGATCTGTGTTAAATGTCATGCCTGCAAGCTTACAGTTTACCGCATCTCCTTTTGTATCAAGTGTCATGGAAGAAATAACCCTGTTTGTTACTCCAAGCTCTGTATAAAGGATATTAGGAGTTCTAAAGTATGTATTTCCATCCGCATCGGTTATCTCATATTCTCCTATGGCCTTGTTTTTAGCATCATATGGATTAAGTGTAAAGGCCACCAAGCCGCCGGTTATGGCAACAGTATCTTCCTTATCGTCTTTTCCCTTTAACACATAATCGCCTGAATTAAAGGATGAAAGTGCTGCAGAAACACCGTCCTTTGTAAGGATAAATCCCTTTTCATAGCCTTTACCTTCAATGGTATTCTTTAAGTCATTTACTATAAATGCGTTTCTAAGGTAATTAAGGTCTATAACAGGCATATCTTCTGTGTATTCGTTGCTCTTATAACCGTTTGAAATATATAAGGTTACTGTGTGATCAGCCTCGTTAAACATAAGCTCTGCTCCGCTCTTTGTTTCCGCATCAAGTACAGATGCAATAAGAGCTCTGCTCTCAGCGTTAACTATAGGATCATCACTAAGCGGGTCATCTGCGTAAATAAACTCTGTATAATACTTATAAAAGGCTCCTGATAGCATATTGTATGACTTATATGCTCCTGTTAAGATATGGGCCTTTTCAAGCATATTATATAAGGTCTCGTCCACCTCAACAGGGGTACCTGCATTGTTATTTATGGTGGCGATATTACTCATGTTTTCATATTCATTTTCAGGGTCTGTAAGCTTATAAAGGTACATAAGCCTGTTAGAGTAAAGCTCTGCAAGAGCTTTCTTTTGCTCCTTTATCTCGCTGTTTTCCCCTTGAAGGTCATAATAAAACTCAAAATCAAGGCCGTAGCGCTTTGCATCAGAGCTTGGATATTCATCTATTATCTGAATACCGTCTTTTTGCTTTGTAAGCTGCATAAACGTTATTGAAAATGCGGCAGCACCTGCTGCGATAAGCACTACAAAAAGTATTAATCTGATAATGATATTAAAATTCGATCTTTCTTTCATATCTGCTTTCTCTTAATATACAAAACACTCCTTACGGAGTGTTTTGTATGATTTAATATTAGGGCGTATTAAAACGCCGGTTAGGGTTTAAAATTAGTTACCAAATCTGATCTTCTTGTATTCTTCGATCTCTTTGGCATTACCAAATACCATATGGCCGTTGCCAAGATCTACAAGGCTAGGCTCATCTGTACTGTAGTCATGCATAGAAGGATCGTAAACAAGAAGTTTTTTCTCTTTTTCAATGCGAGGATCCGGAACCGGGATCGCAGAGATAAGAGACTTTGTATACGGATGAAGAGGATAAGCAAAAAGCTCCTCAGCTTCCGCGATCTCCATGATCCTTCCTTTGTAGATAACGACGATACGGTCGCTTATAAATCTAACGATTGAAAGGTCATGAGCGATAAACAGGTATGTAAGTCCTCTCTCCTTCTGGAACTTCTTAAGGAGGTTAAGAACCTGAGCACGAATAGAAACGTCAAGAGCTGAAATAGGCTCATCGGCAATGATAAACTCCGGCTCCATAACGATAGATCTTGCAAGACCTACACGCTGTCTCTGTCCGCCTGAGAACTCATGAGGGTATCTGGTAAGGTGCTCAGGAAGAAGTCCTACTTCCTTTGTTATCTCTTCTACCTTAGCCACGCGGTCCTTCTCATCCTTGAAAAGATGGAAGTTGTATAAGCCCTCTGAAATAATGTATTCGATGGTAGCACGCTCGTTTAATGAAGCAGATGGATCCTGGAAGATCATCTGGATCTTACGAACTACGTCGCGGTCCTCTTTACGGGAAAGTTTACCTGAAATCTTCTTGCCGTCAAAGTAGATAGCACCTGCTGTACATGGGTTGATACGTACAATGGCACGGCCGATGGTTGTCTTTCCTGAACCTGACTCTCCAACGAGTGAAAGGGTCTCCCCTTTATAAATATCAAAACTTACGTTATCTATTACCTTAAAGGCCTTCTTGCCTTTTTTGAAAGCTACATCAAGGTTCTGAACAGATAACAGTACTTTCTTTTCATTCTGATCCATTCTTTGCCTCCTTAACTTCCGAAATCCACATATGTTTTCAGCATCTTTTCGTGAAGATTCTGAATGTTTGCAGGCAGGTCGATCTTAGGAGCTCTAGGATCAAGAAGCCATGTCTTTGCGTAGTGTGTCTCGCTGACCTTAAATACAGGTGGTTCCTTTACAAGGTCGATAGCAAGAGCATATGGGTTTCTAGGAGCGAATGCATCGCCCACGATCTTATTGTAAAGTGAAGGTGGTGTACCCTTAATTGAGAACAGCTCCGATCCTCTTTCAGCAAGCTGAGGAAGTGAGGAAAGAAGTGCCCAGGTATAAGGGTGCTTTGGATCGTAGAATACTTCTTCTACAGTACCGATCTCAACGATCTGTCCGCCGTAGATAACAGCTACTCTCTCAGCTACATTTGCTACGACACCAAGGTCATGTGTAATGTAAACTGTAGTAAATCCAAGTTCTTTCTGAAGATCCTTTATAAGTCTGATGATCTGAGCCTGGATAGTAACGTCAAGCGCTGTAGTAGGCTCGTCACAGATAAGGATCTTAGGCTGACATGAAAGCGCGATAGCAATAACTATACGCTGTCTCATACCACCTGAATACTCAAATGGATAATCGTCAAATCTCTTCTCAGGATCAGGGATACCAACCTTGCCCATAATATCGATAGTACGTCTTTTTGCCTCATCCTTAGAGCACTTCTGGTGCTTAAGGATAACAGTCATGATCTGCTTACCGATAGTAATAACAGGGTTAAGAGAGGTCATAGGATCCTGGAATACGGTAGCTATACGGCAACCTCTGATCTTCTGCCAGTCATTTGTATATTTGATCTTTGCACAGTCTATGATAGCATAGCCGTGAAGTGTCTGAGTAGCCTCGTCAAAAGAACGATACTCCACACGGAAAACGCTTGTCTCAAATACTTTGTTAAGTACTTCTGCGTCAGTAAGGTCTTCACCAAACTTAAGAGCTGTAAGGAATGCTTTTTTAAGCTGTCTTTCAAATCTGATCTGATCTTTGAAAGGATAACGACCTATTGAAAGAACTACTTCATAAGCGATCTTTTTATTACGCTCTTTAGTTTCGGCGCTGATGGTTGCTGCTGCAACCTTTTTAGCATACTCTTCTTTAAGGGAAGCAAGTTTAGCGCGGTCCTGATCATATTTAGCAGTGTTGTTCTTAAACTCTTCCACTCTCTTTGCTTCAAGGGCACTGCGCTCATCGCTTATTCTCTTGATACGGTCTTCATATTCTGCAAGCTTTGCATTGATCTTCTCAATCTCTTTTGCATCTTCTGCATTCTTTTTATCAAGAGTCCAAAGATAGTTGGTCCTGTCTACTATCTTATCCTGTACTTCCTTTATCTTTGCCTCAAACTCTGCTACTTCATCTTCTGTAAGGTTTTTCGCATTATTGATCTGCTTTTCAAGAAGTACGATATTCTTGTAATCCTCACCGGCTGCTTCAAGATTGCTGTTCTTGTTAAGGAAATCAAAGAACTTATTAAAAATACTTAAATTTCTGCCGGTAAGAACTGCGTCTGTTTTACTGATCTCATCATCGGAAAGGATAATGCTTCCGTGTGAGATATATCCGTTTGAATCAAGCATACCTGCAAAGGTCTTGGTAAGAACGGATTTACCTGAACCTGACTCACCAACGATCGCAAGTGATTCATTTTCGTATACATCAAGTGATACGTTTCTAATAGCCTGAAGTGTTCTGCCTCGAACGTTGAACTTTACGTCTACGTCTTTAAGTGAGAGCAGCACTTTTTTCTCATTATTTTCCATATGCCACCTCACTACATCATGTGTGTTCTCGGATCTGATGCGTCAGCAAGTTTCTGACCAAGCAGATAGAGAAGGATTGTTAATACTGAAGCAAAAAATACCGGTGGCCAGAATTCCCATGGATAGATAAGGAATGCTGACTGCGCAAGAGAGATCATACGACCGAGTGATGGGAGCTCAGCACTAAGACCAAGGCCCAGGAATGAAAGGTAAACTTCCATACTGATGTATGATGGGAGCTCTGTTGCAAGTATTGTAACTATTACCGAAGTAAGGAAAGGAAGGATATTCTTGGTAATGATACGTGGAAGCGGAGTACCAAGGCATCTTGATGCAAGTGAGTACTCACGGTCACGAATGATCATAACCTGGGTTCTGAAGAAAAATGCTATACCAAGCCAGCCTGTTACACACAGGGAGAAAATAAGGCTCCAGAAACCGGTACCGATAATGTAAACAATAACGGTAACAAGAAGGATAAGTGGAACGTTTGCTACGATGTTGTATATAACAAGCATAACAGCGTCAACCTTCTTTGAATATCCCCAAACAGCTCCAAGGACAATACCAAGGAACATGTTTATGGCAGCACAGATGAATGCAAGCATAAGTGATGTACGTGCTGATGAGAAAATTCCGTAGAAAATGGAATTACCCATTCCGCCTGATCCAAGCATCCACTTGAATGAAAAACCGCCAAAATACTTCATAGCAGCCGCAGGGCTGAGGTTATATGTGGCAGGGTTTGTAATGTTCTCCATCATGTCATATGGCATGAAAAGAGGACAGATAAATGCTGAAAGTAAAAGTAAAACAAGTACTACAAGCATGAAGATATTACTCTTCTTCTTAAAGAACACACGGAAAACCGACTTCCAATAAGAATAACGAGGAGCAACGATCTTCTCGGAAGAAACCTTTTCATCTTCACGAAGGAATCTAAAAAGCTCTTCTTCGTTAACGTTTTCAAAAGCTTCGTTATTTGTCATCGTCCGCCGCCTCCTTCTTCTGAAAGTGAAATACGTGGGTCATACTTAGCAAGGAGAAGGTCTCCGAGTATGATCGAGATAATTGAAAGCGATGTATAGAAGAACGTACATGCTACAATTACTCCGTTATCATGCTGATTTAAAGCATTTGTAAGAAGATTACCTACGCCGGGTACGCCGTACACACGCTCTGTGATGATGGCACCTGTAAGACATCCAAGGATAGAACCCGGGATACCCTGAACGAGGTAGATCATTGCATTTCTTGAGATATGGATCTTATAGATCTCTTTCTCAGATAATCCCTCTGCTCTTGCGAACTTAACGTAATCAGAGTTCATCTGGTCGATCATATATCTTCTCATCCATTTCATAAGACTTCCGATCTGAGGAAGTGCAAGTGAAATAACAGGGAGAATATATGCAAGTATTTTAACGTTTGCATTTGCAAACTTATATGGCAGATGGAATAATGTGGTTCCGATAGCTGCAAACATAAAGATGTATGCAAGTGAAGGAACTGCCATAATGAAAATAATATATGCGTTACCAAGCTTATCGCCGAGTTTGTCTTTTCTTCTTGCCATATGCATACCTGCAGGAAGACCAAGAGCATAAGCGATAATGGTAGCGATGATACCTATAACAAAGGAAGTCTGAAGCATAGAAAGACCGGCCTTGTTATATGAGTAAACTGTATATCTGTCAGTAAACTGAGCCTTTTCAGCGTCAGATATCTCAGCCTCATTATATGTAAGGGAGTGGAAATCAATAGCACTCTCTATGTATTCGTCTGTACCAAACATAGTTGGGAACTGAACATTCTTTGTAATAAGCTCACCTGTAGGGCTGCTGATAACAGAAGAAATCTCCTGTCCTCTGTATGCAGTATAGGAAACACCAAGGTTAAGGTGTAACCAGTTCTGATGGATATAAGGGAATCTGCCATCAAAATAAATAAGATATTTATGACGTGTTCCCGAACCGACTACTGCAAAACCGCCGCCGTACGGATCTTTTTCTATTCTGATATATCTGTCTGTAAGCTCAGGATCTTTTACATCTTTTGTGGTCTCAACAGTAATGAGACCTGCGATATATCTTCCAAGTCTTGTAAAGACGCTTTTTTCGTATGATGCAATAAAATATCCTTTACCACCCGGTTTAACTTTACCGGACTTAAAAGTAATAGGCTTGTAATAACTAAAAGTGTAACCCTTTTTGTTATAATAGTCGATAAACTCTTTAACAGTCTCGTTGTCCATAAAGGCGTCAGCCTTCTGAACGATATCTTTATCTAAAAGATAATCTGACTGTGTGTAATAATCTTCCCCGTATTTTTCGACATACTTATCCCTAACAAAGGATGTGTAGTCTACATACTCCAAATAACCATATTTTTGATATTGGGCATATTCATATACTGCCCTGTCGTTATTACTCTTCTTGTTCCAAATATCATCGGTCTGGAAAATAACGCTTCTTTCAATAAGCGAATAAACCAAGATCATAACTACTCCGACAACAACCAGAAGCGAAAAGATAGAGAACAGTATACGTTTGAACAAGTACTTTTTCATTTTCTTGTACTAATCCTCCTTTTCCGTTTTTGTCTTAATAACCCTAATATTAATTTAAATCAAATAACCTTAAATCATCAAAATGCACAGGGAGACACAAATTGTCTCCCTGTGTATCAATAACAGCATATATACTATTATCAATCAGGTATTAGAAAAGACCGATAACCTTTGTCATATATCCTGCGCCCTCACCAAGGAAGGTGTTAAGATATGTTGAAGGATCACCGTAGTCAGGACCCCAACCTGAACCATAGAACATATCAAAGTTACCAGCTTCACCGTTTGCAGCTCTGTAACCACAAGCGTAGAAGTCTTCTGAAGTAGTTGCCTCAACAAGGTTGATAACTACATTCTCAGCACCAAGGGCATCTTCCATAACCTTCTTGTATGCATTACCCTGAGCTGTAGATGAATCAGAACCTGAGTAGTAAACTACATCGATCTGAATTGGCCAGTTAACTGAATCGCCAAGCTCTGCCTTAGCAGCCTCAAGAGACTGTCTAGCAAGATCAACATTGTACCAACCGTTTACACCGTCGGCTACGTTGATGCCAAGACCTGCCTGATCGCAGTAGTACTGAACCATCTCACCGTAGAATGTACCTGCAGGGAATGTATGACCTGCTGCATCTGTTGTATCAGCTGAAAGCTGTACGAAGTTTGGAGATGTGTACATATTTCTAAGGTTTGCGTTCTTAAGATCCTCACCACGAGTTACAGCGTTCCATGTAGACTTATCGAATCCATAGAGCATTGCCTTACGGAAGTTGAGGTTGTTAAGAGCTGTGTTGGTATCAACTTTAGCCTTCTCATCCTTAGGTGTAGCACAAGCACCACTCTCAAGAGCGAAGGTACCACGGTTAAGGTTAAGACCGCCAAAGTATGATGTAGATGTTGTATCTGTTACGAAGCTGTACTTATCAAAGTTTCCATCAGCCTTAGCCTTCTCAAGAAGAGCAGGAAGACCGAGAGCGATACCTGCGTATGTACCTGATACTGTATCATTGTAAAGAGCATCAGGGTTCTCACCGTTATCATATACCCACTTGATAGAGTTAAGAACTACAGTGTCTTTTCTGTGGTAGTTCTTGTTAGCTACAAGGTAGATCTCTGATTCCTTCTGGAGTTTCTGAATAAGGAATGGTCCACAGTAAACCTGTGAAGAAACATCAGCTGCGTTACCGAATGTATATGTGTTTGTATCAGCACTTGCTGCTGCATACTCATCTACACCGAATACACCGCCGTGAGCCTTATAGAATGACTCGCACATTGGAAGGAAGCATGAGTATGTAAGCATTGTCATAAAGTAAGAAACAGGCTTTTCAAGAGTTACCTGAAGTGTATAATCATCAACAGCCTTGTAACCAACTTCATCCCAGCTGCCACCGTTTGCATAGTAATCTGTACCACCCTTAACTACGCCATCGATAAGCCACTCAAGACCTGCTTTTGTATCAAGCATGTGATGGAAGCCTGCCTCGAAGTCGTGAGCTGTAACAGGTGCATACTCAGCACCCTCTGAGGTATACCACTTAGCATCTTTACGAATGTGGAATGTATAAACTGTCTCGTCATCTGAAACTTCCCAGCTCTCAGCAAGTGCAGGAGTCATCTGTCCGAGGTTGTTGTACTCAACAAGACCTTCTACAGTGTTAACTGTGATCTCTGTATCAGCCTGGCTTGAAGTATTGAGCCAGTCAAGAGTAACAGGAGCTGTTTGGAATGTTAAAGTGTAATCTTTCTGAATTGTGTGACCCTTACCTGTAAGGTATGCGATAGGATCGTATGTACCCTCACCCTTAACAGCGGCTGCCCACTGAGCAAGAAGCTCTTCTCTTTCAGCAGGAGTAATGAACTCGTCAGAAATAACGAGACCCTTTACACGGTCATCATCATTTCCCCACTGTACGTAAGGAACTGTTCTTGGAGCTACTCTAGAAATAGAATAAGCACCACCCTGTGTAGTAGTTGGGATCATAACGAATGATCCAAGAAGATTTGCCTCAGCCTGAGCAAAAAGAACAAATCTGTCATCCGGCTTCTCAGCAGAGTTACCGGCTGCATTTAATGCACCGAATCCGCCAAGAGCTGCTTCGTATGCTTCCTCGTCGTCGCCACGAACGTATTCAACGTCTGCGTCAGCAACAGGAGCTGTTGTTTCATCACCTGTAGAAGGTGTCTCTGTGTTGTTTGTCTCAGGAGTCTTTGAAGTATCCTCGACATTAACAACAGGAGTGTTGTCTGCTTTCTTACCGCAGGCTACTAATGAAAGTACCATGACAGCGGCAAGGACCAAGCTAAAAAGTCTTTTTTTCATAATCTTTATCCTCTCCTTCAAGATATTTTGCAGTACCACTTCAACGCGCTAAAGTATGTCATTTTCCTCTCGCATCGTCTCGTCATACTTAAGTGCTATTCTACACAAAAAAAAAAACATATGTCAATACGTTGAATGCAAATATTATTGTATACAATCGCATACAATGTCTTTTTTGTTTAAATATACGGCTTTTGCGTATTATCATTCAAATTATGTAATAATAAGTATTTTTGTATGCACGTAAAAAAGGAAACCCCGCAAAGGGTTTCCTTCTTGATCTTTATTAACATGTACTACTTAATGTACTCTCTTATTCTGTTACAACGATCTGTGTATATTTGCTCGGAAGGGTAAGTGCTATGCCCTTTGCGGCATTAGCTGTCTTTCCTTTCTTTCTTACACATATGATCGAACCTGCCGGAGCTGTCGTCTTATTTATCTTAACCGGCTTTGATGAAGATATGCCTCTCCACGGGCTTGTGGTCTCGTCAAAGGAATATCCCGGTTTAATGACCGCATACTCATACGGATCCTGAACGCTTGCTTCGTTTATCTGCAATACCGTCATCTTGTTTTCCGTATAATGAGATACTCCCGCAGGTGCCGCTGCTCTTTCAGGGATCACAAGAGTTGCAGTCTTTGAATACCCTGCTTTTTCAGTTGCTGCCTTTCTTATTTTAACAGTACCGCTTGCTCTGCCGCCAAGTATATCACTTACAGCCATGTTCTTTTCGCAGTCTGTCCATGTAAGTCCGCCGTCAAGGGAATATTCTAAAGTATCGTTTGTGTTTACCGTAAGCTTTGTAAGGTTTACGCTGACACTCGGAGCATTTGCCCTTTTGGGTATCATTACTGTAATTTCCTTGCTTACTCTGGCGCCGGTATCAAGAATGCCGGTTCCGTTCTGGTATGGCGTTCTTACGATGATCTTGGCACCTTTAAACCGAAGGCTTTCAAGGCTGTTTACAAAGTTTTTAAAGGAGGCGCTAGACTCGTTTAACGAAACAGTAGTCCAGACAGTATCAGTACTCTTCTTCCACTGAAACTGCGTTGCATCTTCTGTCTCATCAAATTCAAGACTTCCGTCAGCAGAATCAAATTTGCATTTTAATGCTGCATTCTTCTTAGGAAGAGTAAGCGTTACCACTTTTTCGTTCTTATCGCCCTTAAAATAAATCTTGGTATCTGCATTTGCATTTGTCCACGAAATGTCCATGATAAGATCTCCGCCTGCAGCTCTTATATATTCAAGCTCATACCACTTATTCTTATCTTTTGAATAATAGCAGATGTTGTTGCCGGCAGTGTCGATACATACAGTAAGATTACTGTAATCGATCTTTGTAACTTCAATCTCTCCGGCGCCTTCCGCTTTAACTTTATTTCCTCCTGCAAGGAAGAAAAGCGACATTATTACCGCAACCATACAGATGATAAATACTTTTTTCATAGTCTTTTTCCTCCTTATCAGTCTTTAACAGCTTTCTTTAATATAGTAAGTTTGCATCCCGCGTCGATCTTGTATCCGTTTGAGAAAACAATGACCACATTTGCGGTCTGGCTTCCGCCGGTGCCGCTTGAGAGCGTGTTAAGCTTTGCATTTGAAAGAACAATAACAATCTCATCTCCCGCAACCTGTGCCGAGTAAAGTATTGACTTACCGTTCCAGGTAACATCGCTTACCGCAACGTTATAAGTGCTGTTCATTTTCTTAAGGGTAAATACGATATCGTTTACAACGCTCGTATCTGTGCCTGTCTTGTTGCCCTTGTCATCGTAGTTTGTCTTTGTGGCGCTTTCTGTAAGTTCTCCTTCTGTCATGGTCCATGCCATAGGTGCATCTTCTATGATCGCTGTCTTAACAAGGTTCATATAAACCTTATTATATAATGTCTCGCCGCTTCCAAGCTTGATTAT
>JAEEGL011029236.1_pt1 | contig 36987 bp, 34 predicted proteins | sample 9134231 | NCBI WGS metagenome assembly JAEEGL01 (sample SAMN16246548, study PRJNA631951) | gut metagenome | biome: gut microbiome; feature: rumen; material: fiber-attached | host: Bos | place: Iran: Karaj | collected 2018-10 | reverse complement strand
TCACATCAGCGAACGCAGAGCTTGCAGGCTGATAGGGATATCTCGCAGCACGAAGCGTTACGAGCCCAGGGACAATTCCGAAGAGGAAAAGATCACAGAGTCCATGCAAGCGATTGCATCCCGCTGGAAACGGTTTGGATACCGCCGTATCCATATGATGCTGCAAAGAGAAGGCATCCATATGAATCACAAAAAAATCTACCGCCTCTACAAAAAGGCTGGCCTTACACTCAAGCGCAAGCTTAAGCGGAAAATCTATGCAAAACGCGGAACGCCGGACAGAAGCCATCTTCTGGGGCCTAATGACCGCTGGTCCATGGACTTTGTCAGTGATATTACCGCCACTGGCAGAAGGTTCCGCATATTCGCCCTGAACGATGAAGTTACGAGAGAATGTATTGCACTGGAAGTGGATACATCCATTACCGGGCAACATGTAACAAGATATCTGAATAAAGCTATGATGTTCCGCGGTCGACCGAAAGAAATACTTTCTGACAACGGTCCTGAATTTACCAGTAATGCCCTCAATGCTTGGGCCTACGAGAAGCAAATAGAGCACGTGTTTATCGATCCCGGGAAACCTATGCAGAACGGTTTCATTGAAAGCTTCAATGGGAAGCTCCGGGATGAATGTCTTAACCTGAACTGGTTCCACAATCTTCCGGAGGCACGGGAGATAATCGGCCGGTGGAAAGACGAGTACAATATGGTTCGTCCGCATAGTGCGCTGGGTCAAAAGACTCCGGCAGAATATGCGCAAACATTTTGATTATTGCAGCTATACTAAAATTCCCCGTGGTACATAAAACGGGGGCAGGTCACTCGAAGCTGAAAAACACCCTGTGACTTGCCATGACTGACGCCCTCCAAAGAACCTTAAATGAAGTAAATTCACGCCTTACCTTTGATTTGATTGAACTCTTTTAATTAATTATATCATATTTCTGTCAAATAATCGCTACTGGGACGGTTTGTCCAATCGGACAAAAAATTGTGGCGATTACAAACAAATACATAAACTATTATCAAATCTTTCTTTCAAATTCACGTAAAATTTCCAGAAAATTATGTTCAAAACTTACTAAATTTATTCCTTCATATCTATCCAACGAATCAGAATTTCTGGTTGGTGTCTGGTTCTGTTCCACCTTCTTCAAAATGTCGCTTCGTTCCGGCTTTGCTAACCTGCTCACATCAAACCGTGAATGTTGCGGTGGATAGATAATATCTAATACAAAAACATACGGCGTTTGAGCGAAATGTGCTTCCTGCAGTACACCACCGGAATCCGTCACGACTGCTACTGCATTCTTAATCAGGTGGATAGAATCAAAATATGAAGCAGGTTCAGTCAAAATTATATTACGCAAATGAAATTTATTAAAAATTTTTAACACCAGTTCCCGGTTTCCGGGATGAACGGGATAAATCACAGGATACCTTACCTTTTCCATACCCAGTAAAATTTCTGTCAGGTTCTTTTCATTTGCATTTTCCTGTCGGTGACAAGTCAACATATAATACTTTTCGGGAATAGCAATAAATTTTCCATCCTCGTAAAATCCACTTTGACCCAAACTCCTTTTTACAGCCTCTTTATCAGTCATACTGTATGGTTTCACACAGTCAGCATTGTTGTGCTTTTGCATAAGCTGTACCAATTCAGGTTCCCGGCCTTTCAGTACATTCTTCTGGAACGAAATCTCCATCAGGTTGCCAATATAGCGTACTTTGACGCCTAGGCCTTCTGTCCGTAAATTCTCTAAAGCCTGCTCTGAACAACACAACAACAATGAAGAAAGCTGATCCACCTTTCTGCGAATTGACTCTTCCGGATTATTGTTTAAACTATTTCTTTCGCCAGCTTCCACATGGATGACGGGAATTTTGTATTTAACTGCTGCCAACGCTCCCGCTAATGTAGAATATGTATCACCATATACTAACACTGCATCCGGTTTTTCTTTCCACAAAACAGGTTCTAACTGCTTCATCACTCGCAAAACAGCATCGCCTTTTGCCCCTCTCATCTCCAACACAAAGTCAGGCTTCGGCAAACCCAACTGTTGAAAGAATATTTTTGACATATTCTCATCATAGTGTTGGCCCGTGTGAATGAGTATTTCCTTGTGCTCTTTTCGGATTACAGGCGACAAGACCGCAGCTTTAACAAACTGCGGTCTCACGCCTATTATTGAAGCTATTTTCATCTTACATATCCCTGCTGGCCACGATATCCACGCCCAGGCCTAAAATGTCCGGCACGATTACGTCCCCGGCCCGCACCGGCGCCTGCACGGTTACATTGCGCAAATAAGCCACGCATTCCGCAATCTTTCCTTTGGGCAACACCTCTGCCGAAACGACCGGCAACAACGGGAGCAAACCGCCTTCGACCCGTACCGTGGTCGTCAGCATGCGCCGGGGGTCTGTTACTTCCGTTTCAGCATACTTCGCACCTCTGGGACAACTGTTACCTTTTACACTGACAAACTTTCCGTCTTCCAGGGTTACTGTCATCTCACAGCCCATCGGGCACATGATACAATTCATTACTTTTGTTTCCATATTTAAACTTTCCTCAATCCTACTTCAATCTTATCATGCATCAGCGCTATTTTGGGGGCAGGAATATCCAGCGTTATCATCTCACTGGGTTTCACCACCGGCAGCATTTTTTTCAGCAATACTTCTTCCCCGCATCTCACTTCCAGCGTTACCTTGCGGTCCGGGGCGCCTACCCGCATGAACAGACGCACCGGCTCTCCTTCTTCCGGCAGGTGAAGCACCTGGGGTACACAGGTACGGACGCCGTTAACAGAAGAAACTTCCACCGTCTTCACCGCCGGTACCAGTTTTTCCTGAGACTCCAGCGCTGCAAATTTCCCTGCAATCTCCGCCTCATCAGAAACAAAATCAACCAGGTCATGTACATGCACTACGTTGCCGGCAGCATAAATGCCGGGCAGGTTGGTCTGTCTCCGCTGATCCACCCTGGGCCCGTTGGTAAAGGGCGCGATTTCCACACCGGCTGCCATGGACAGTTCGTTTTCCGGAATCAGGCCTACAGATAATAACAGCGTGTCACATTCAATGTCAAATTCCGTACCGGGAATGGGCCGCATCTTTTCGTCAACCTTTGCCACCGTAACGCCTTCCACCCGGTCTTTTCCTTTGATATTTAAAATCGTATGGGACAGATACAGCGGGATATCAAAATCATATAAACACTGTACCATATTGCGGGTCAGTCCGTTGGAATAGGGACAGATTTCACAGACCGCCTGCACCTTGCAGCCCTCCAGGCTCATACGGCGGGCCATGATGAGGCCGATATCGCCACTGCCCAGAATCACGATCTTCTTCCCGGGAAGATAGCCTTCCATGTTGACCATGCGCTGGGCCGCGCCTGCCGTAAATATACCGGCCGGACGTTCCCCGGCTGTACGGATAGCTCCCCGGGTCCGTTCCCGGCAGCCCATGGTCAGGATCACGGTTTTTCCCTGAACAGTAAACAATCCTTTTTCTGGGTTTACCGCAGTCACTTTTTTATCCCGGGCAACGGAAAGCACCATCGTATCCGTCATGGTTTCAATTTCCGGTTTATCTTTGACTAAAGCAATGCAGCGGCCCGCGTAACCGGGTCCCGTCAGTTCCTCTTTAAAATGATGCAGGCCGAACCCGTTATGGATGCACTGCTGCAAAATACCGCCCAGTTCCCTGTCACGTTCCAGTACTAATATCTTTTTTGCACTATTCTGGTAAGCAGCGTAAGCGGCAGACAGACCCCCGGGGCCGCCGCCAACAATTACAACGTCATATAGTTCCATTTTATTATTACTCCAACACCAAAACCGTTTTCTCTTCCAACGTTTAGAACTTGTGATTTCGCAAGCTTCTCATTCCTGAAACTTCTTAAAAAACAGTTCCGATCCCTGCCGTTCTTTCAGCACTTTTTCCACCGGTATGCCCAGTTCCCGTGCCAGTATCTGCGTCACCCTCGGTCCGCAGAAGCCGCCCTGACAGCGGCCCATCCCGGCCCGGGTACGCCGCTTCACTCCGTCCACCGTACGGGCGCCCACCGGCTGGCGGATTGCATCCACAATTTCGCCTTCCGTCACCGTTTCGCAACGACAGATCACACGGCCATACAACGGATTCTTTTGAATCGCTGCCTGCTTTTCAGAAGCCGTCATGCGGTTAAACGCTGTTTGTTTCGGCAGCATTCCATTCCAATTTGTCTTTTTACGGAGATACATTTCCCTGCCGATTGCTTCCGCCACCACTTCCGCGATGGCAGGAGCCGCCGTAAGACCGGGACTTTGAATACCGGCAGCATTATAGAAGCCGGGTACCCCGGAAGCACCCAGGATAAAATCTCCCGTATTGGAGACGGCCCGCAGCCCGGCAAACTCCGTAATACTTGCCCCCAAAGGAAGATCCGGGATCAGCTTCCGGGCACCGGCGATAATCTCTTCCATCCCGGCCGGCGTTACGGAAGTATCTTCTTTGCCTCTCTGGTCATTGGCGTTGGGTCCGATAAATGTATTTCCGTGAGTGGTGGTACACACCAGTATCCCTTTTGATTTCTCACTTGGACAAGGGAATACTATTCCCCACACCAACAAAGGAGCAGCAGTTTTATCAAATAAAACATATTCCCCTTTCCGGGGCGAAATGCTAAAACTGTCATCTCCTGCCAGTTTTGCTATCTCCTCTGCATAGACGCCCGCTGCATTGATAACGCACTTCGTATGGATTGCGCCCTTCGTTGTATTTACAATCGTTACAGCACCGTCTTCTTTCACAAAACCGGTCACAGCACAGTCGCGGATCACCTGCGCGCCGTTCTGCACCGCGCATTGGGCAAAAGCGATTGCACAGCCAAACGGCCACAGCACACCGGCCGTGGGCGCCCATAACGCAGCCTTTGCCGTTACAAGGTTCGGCTCTTTGGCTAACACTTCCTCCCGGGATAGGATCGCCAGACCCGGGACCCCGTTAGCCCTGCCCCGCTCCAGTAACACCTGCAGCTGCTGTAATTCTTCGTCATTCGTCGCTGCAACAAGGCTGCCCGTCCATTTAATATCCAGGTTTAAATCGTCCTGCAGCTGATGAAACAACGCATTGCCCCGGACATTCGTCTTCTGCTTCCAACTTCCCGTAGGCGCGTCAAAACCTGCATGGCAGATAGCGCTGTTCGCCTTGGTGGTACCGGCAGCCACATCCGGTTCTTTTTCCACCAGAAGGCACCGCATTTCATATTTGGACAGTTCATATAAAATTGCAGTACCCACAATGCCGCCGCCAATTACGACGACATCCGTTTCCTTAAAAAAGTTCATAGTAACTTATTATCTCCTAAATCTTACAAGAATATCTCTTGCCCACCTATATCCTTGAAGCGTGTAATACAACAATTCAAAAATAAACTTATTATTAAAGCGACCAAAAGAAACAGGAAGCCATTCACGGAAGGTTAAATATTTCATACTAAAAAGCGGAAAGTGTTGAACACAGAAATCATGAATTTCTTTTAACTCAGAAGCATATTTTTCCTTCTCTTCATCCGTACAAATATAATACCATCCCCAAGTTCGCGCAATAGCAATTGCGCAATAATGATAAAGCTTTCCTATCAATTCCAAATCTGTATTAAAGCGATTATCTGCCAAAAAAAAGTTATACCGTGATATATGGGCACGCCAATAATCTATCAGATTATCCATGGAACGTGTTTGTGTAATGGCGCCTTGCCTCTGTGCCCTATAATGGTATAAAGGCTTTGAAATGCTAATAGTTATAACTGATTGTAAAAACAGCTTATATACCGTAAAAATTTCTTCAAATACATGACCATTTGGAAAATTTATACCAGAAAAACATGATTTGTGAAACAGTTTATTCCAAACAACAATACTAATCTCATCATGTACTACTGCTTTTGCCGAAGTAATAGAATTATCGTATTTTTTAAATACACCATAATCAACAATCGCTTGATCTGTCAGTTCACGATAAAACCCACAATTCACTATATCTGCCCGATAATCTTTAGCTGTATTTAATAACACTTCATACATATCCGGTTCAATCCAGTCGTCACTGTCTACAAAACCTAAATACTCACCATTAGCTCGTTCAATACCATAATTTCTAGCACCGGATAAGCCAGTATGTTTAATATGATAAACTATTATTCTTTTGTCCTTTTTGGCATAGTCGTCACAAATGATTCCACAGTTATCTGGCGAGCCGTCATCCACAAGAATAATTTCAATATTTTGATATGTTTGATTTATAATACTCTCAATACATTGAGGCAAATATTGCTCAACATTATATATTGGAACAATGATACTAACAATTACATTTGTTTCCATAAAAATGAAAAAGAAACCAACATAACATTATGTTGTACAAACCTAAATAATATAGATAAAAGTAATATAGTTATACAACAACCAATTTTTGATGATGAAGTATTTATTCTATGTATAGTTCACCCGTTTTCCGCAAGTAACGGAAAACGGGCACTAATCTCCATAATTAATTATTCTTTTTTCAAAAACGTTCCTGCCATATCCGTACTTGCAAAGTTTTTCAGCGGCAACTCCACAGGCAATCCAGTTTTCATACTATCATAAATAGCCAGCACCATTTCCAAGGCATTGCGTCCGGCCACCGCATCCACATAGGGTTTGTGGTTGTTCTTAATCGCATCCATCACATCAGCATACAAGGAAGTATGACCGTTACCATACACATTACTTGTTGCTTCTTTTAACCCTTTATTCTCTTTATCCGCTTCTGTTTCATCGGCAAAGTCCCACACGTCCAGATTGTTGGTTGATGTACCGCCAATCTTGACGGTACCTGTCTCGCCAAACAGATACAAGGCTTCTTCCAAATTCTTTGGATATACATTAGTAGTACCTTCAATAGTAGCAATAGCGCCGCTCTTAAAGGTAATCACTGCCATCCCTACATCTTCTGCTTCCAGATAAGGATGTTGTTGCTGCCGAGTCTGTCCATAAACGCTGAGAACTTCTTCTCCCATCAACCAGCGCAATAAATCAATACCATGAATGCACTGGTTCATCAGGCAACCACCGTCATCGGCCCAGGTACCACGCCAAGGAGCCTGATCATAATAGTTGCGATCTCTGTTCCAGCGCACATGTATAGAACCATGAGAAAGGTTGCCAAAGCGCCCTTCATCCAAAGCTTTTTTCGTTTTCTGCACAGCAATATTAAAACGGTTCTGATGACAGGCGCTGACCTTCACGCCCTTTGCTTCAGCCCGTTTAATAATCTCTTCCGCGTCATTCATGTTCATGGCCATGGGCTTCTCTATAATCAGATTTATGCCGTGATCAATGCAATACAACGCTATTTCCGCATGTACTCCGCTGGGGGTAGCAATGGCGATTAATTCCAAATCCGGATGTGCAGCAATCATTTCTTTGTAATCTGCATAACGGGCCACCTTATCCCGGTCCGCGTAGTTAACCTTATCAAACAAGATATCAATGTTGGCTGGAACAATGTCACAAGCCGCAATAAAATCCAAATTGTTATTCACAACCGCTTTCACGTGGTTCACCGCAATACGACCACAACCAATCAATGCATACTTCATTTTTACCGTTACCTTTCACATAATAATATTTATTCCAACAGTTCCTTGCAAATCCTATCCACTACATCTTCCGTTAAATACGGATGCATCGGCAGACTCAGCACACGATTTGTTGCTTCTACAGTGTTGAGATAGGGTTTATCCGTCAAACCCATCCATGAATAGGCCGCCTGCTGGTGCAACCCTCTTGGATAATAAACCATGGAAGGTATTCCTTTTTCTTTCAGTCTTTTCTGCATGGCATCCCTTTCTGCTCTGTTATCCAGCAGAATCGTATATTGAGCCCAGCTTGACAGGTAGCCTTCCGGTATTGTCGGGATTACAAATTTACCCTTAAGCCTTTCGTCATACCATCTTGCAGCCCTGTTTACAGCATCTAACTCGTAATCAACAAAGGCTTTAAACTTGGGCAACAGAATTGCTGCCTGCAAAGTATCCAGACGGGAATTCATACCAACTTCACGGTTGTCATACTTATCTTCCGGTGATTTACCACCGGCGCGGAGAGAACGCAACCGTGCATCAATCACTTCATCATCGGTAAAGATAGCACCGCCATCTCCATAGCAACCTAAAGGTTTAGCCGGGAAGAAAGAAGTTGCAGAGATATCCCCAAAAGAGCAGGCCAATTTGCCGTTAATGTTGCCACCAAAGCCCTGAGCCGCATCTTCCAATACTTTCAGCCCATATTTTTCTGCAATGGGAAGGATTTTGGCATAATCAGCAGGCAACCCAAACAAGTCTACCGGAATAATCGCTTTAGGATTCAGTTTGCCTTCCGCAATGACTCTTTTAATCTCAGTTTCCAACGCTTCAGGCGAAATATTGAATGTCGCCAAATCAATATCCACCAGTACAGGCGTTGCGCCAATAATGGAAGCGCAGCCGGCAGAAGCAAAATACGTGAAATCAGAAGTAAACACAGCATCTCCCGGGCCGATATCCCAAGTCATCAGTGCAAGCTGCAAAGCTTCCGTACCATTGGCTACCGCTACGCAATGCTTACGGCCTACATATGCGGCCAGCTTATTTTCCAATTCTGTGACAGGAGATCCCAAAATGAAAGATGTACTGTTAATCACCGCTTGAATCCCTGCATCAATTTCTGTCTTCAGCACCTTGTATTGCGCTCCTAAATCCCTGAACTGCATTTACCTTTCCCCCTTCAAAACATGTAGAATATATCAGTCAAACTTCAAAACACCGGCAGGAACACCAAACACTTTTTTCCCATCTTTCACATTCCGGATGACCAAAGAACTAGCACCAATATAAGCCTCTTCACCAACTTTAATTTGATTAAGAATACTACAACCCGGACCTAAATACGAATCTTTCCCTATTTCCGAACTACCTGCAATACCACAAAACCCTGTTATAAGTACATTTTTTCTTACTATTGCGTTATGAGCAATTAAACACAAATTATCAACTTTTACATTATCTTCAATTACTGTATCACTTAACAAACCCCGATCAATACATGTATTAGCGCCAACATCCACATGTTTACCAATTCTCACGCCCATATAGTGCTGTTCATGTACCGGCACATGTTCCTCATCGTAGTAATAACCAAATCCTTCTGTTCCAATCACAACCCCAGAAAAAAGTTCTGAACCTTCACCTATTGTGCATGGGCACTCAATTACAACGTTGTGATGAATTGTCACATTGTCACCAATTATTACATCTGGCCCAATATAACAATTCGCACCAATAATAACATTCTTACCAATATTTTCAGTTTCAACCGTAGCCGTTGGATGAATACCAACGGCGCGTTTACAAGCAACAAATTCATTTAAAATACTGAAAAAAGTCCGTTTTGGATTATCTGTAATAATGGTATTAGCATTTTCTATCACAAAAGGTGCAACAATTAAAACATCCTTATGCTTTAGCAATGCAGTTTCCACATCTTCGGTCAAAAAAGATTTCTTCTTAATCCAAGAAATACAATTATCTTCCAATTCCCGAACATTGGCTATCTTGTCAATCAATGTTTCTGCATCTCCAACAAATTCGACTGTTTGTCCATCTTTTTGCAAATAGTCCAAGACTTGTTGTATAGTAAAAGCTTTCATTAGTTAATTTAATCCTTTCCTGCTAACGCATCACTCAGACGAGTTATATTCCGATCCAATATCTCGTATCTGTCGTTTTTTGCTTTTTCCAAATAAGCAATCAATGTATCTTTTAGGTTAATTTCTGTTTCGTGATACCAGAAAGCATGGGTCAAAATATGCAACTTTTGAAACTTTTCTTCCTGTATGTATTCCAATACGTCTTCCCGCCAGTGACGGCGAGAATCGGAAAGATATTTAAATCCCTTAAAGAATTCCTGTCCATAACTGTTAATAATACCGGGAATCTTCAGATCACTTTTCAAGCAGAACTTGGAAGGACGGTGCATGGATACTGTGTCAATTTTTAAGTCAAGTGCATTTGAAAGCATAACCGCTTCTTCTTGAATTAAATGGCATAACTGTTCAGACAGTGCCAATGTTTCGATTTTTTCACTCTGCTGTAACACCATATCAGAATTAAAGTATGTCATTTCATCAAAGTGCAGTCCTATTCTATGTCCCAGACCGGCTATTTCTTTTAAAATGGTTTTATTCTGAGCGGAAAACACATTATAAAAATCACCAGTTAACAACACGAAGTAAGTCGAACTAACATCCAACTCGGCTTCCACTTTTGCCATCTCTAAAGCTTTCTCTGGAGATTGATCAATATCATGTCTCAAAATGCAGGGGTTTTCAAATTCTTTATAGTGATAATAATCTGTCAATTGATAGTTATGTTCTCGTAACATTTTTACTAAATTTCTGTAAGCATCATAGGTAAATTGCATAATAACACCTCGACTATTCTTCTATTTCACACATTTCTTGTCAACTGAAAGGCTACATCTGGAAACATCACATCCCCATGCCCTGGATAAACAAATTTTGTTTTTTTCAGCAGTTTCTCCAATATAGGTGAAGTCACTTTCCTATAAAGCTTTTTGTTGCTACCGGGGAATTTTACCATCAAATTATTCTCCAAAATTGTGTCGCCAACAAAAAGCATATCATCTAACAAAACACAACTGCTACCAGCAGAATGACCGGGTGTATAAAAAATCATCACCAAATGTTCCAACCAACGGAAAGAAATACTTTCGCCAAAAGTTTTATCTGCCGCTTTACAAGCAAATGGGCTCCAATGTTCTGGAATATGTTTTCCGCCTAATTCCGCCAACACATCCGCATAGGCTGATAAATTCGTTTTCATATCTTGAATGCGTTCTGAACACTGCTCACTGGCAATTACCATACAGGTCGAATGGCAATCTCGCAGTTTATTCAATCCGCAAATATGATCAAAATGTTCATGGGTTAAAAGCACAGTAACTGATGAGGCATTGCTGTATAACTTTAGCGCTTCGTCAGTATCGTTTGGATCAATGATAAGCAAGTGCTTTTCTTCCTCGAGAAAAAACATATTGGTATCCAGAAAACCACTTACAATTCTCTTAATTTTTTCCTGACCCTTGAGTGTCATTGTTTTGTCATTGAACAATTCCATTATGGATTTACCGCTTCAAAAAAAGCCGGTCACATTTTATCCCATAAAATCCAAAATGTCCTGCACAGTCTTAAAAGCTTTAATTTGACTTGCAGTTAGTTTCTTTTCAAATTCGTCATTCATCAGAACAATCAGCGAAAGCTTGGCCATAGAATCATATTCTTCAATATCGTCAAGATTTGTTTCTGCCGCAAGTGTACCTTCATCCAAGTCCATCATTTCTTCTAACAAAGCTAATTTTTTGCTAATATCCATTTTGCTGATCTCCTTTTTCCCCATAACAAATAATAATTAAAAAATTATATCAATGTATTGTCCAACCGCCGTCAATCACAATATTCTGCCCTGTAATCATTCGGGAGGCATCGCTTAACAAAAAAGCTATCGTATTCGCCACATCTACAGGTTCAGATGCTCCTAAAAAACTCCCTGCAAGATCTTCTTCCAGTCTCTGTTGTCCAAATTCTTCAATATATTCATAATACATGTTAGTTTTAATCCAACCGGGATTAATTGTGTTAACACGAAATCTTCTGCTTTCCCCAAGTTCGATTGCCATAGGCTTAACTACCCGGTCAAGAGCGCCTTTAGTTGCTACATAGGCTACTTTTCCTTTATCGGAGCTGAATGTGGCTCCTGATGATACCGCTACAACACTTGCACCAGCATCAGAATACTTCTTTTTCCCAATAATGCGCATGAACTCGACAAAGGAAAAGAAATGTATATCCATCATGTTTTTTATAAAATCATATTTCGTCATGGAAAGCGGCTTAATTGTACCAATCCCCGCAGCATGTACCAAACCATTGATTTTCCCATTATTCGCCACAATTGTTTTAATCAATCTTTCAATAGCTTCAATATTTGTAACATCAAACGGGAAAAATGCATGGCCTGTTCCTTCCATCAGGGAAATCGTTTGTTTCAATTGCTCTTCATTCCTTGCAATCAAACTAAGCCTTGCCCCTAACTGGCTCAACGTGATACAAGTCTGTCTGCCAAGACCTGAAGAAGCACCCGTAACAACAAAATGTTTCCCTGTTAGCTCCATCGGATTAATCATGACTTACCTTTCCTTCCTTGTAGTAATCATCTGTTTCAATTATCGGATATATATCCGCCGTATTGATTTTAAACGCGGCAACGCCCCACGATAAACCTACTCCGAAGCCACATGCCAATACATTCTTTATTGTATCTTCATCTGAATTACCGTAGCAATCACAAAGTGTCAACGGTATCGAAGAAACAGAATTATTACCAAACCTGTCAATGGAAATCGGCATTTTTTTCTTATCCAGCTTAAGCTTCTTAATTAATTGTTTTAAAATGAAAATATTAGCCTGATGGAATGCATAACAATCAAAAGAGCCTTTGTCAAACTTATATAAATTCAAAAATTGAGTTATGATTTCCGGCACTTCTGTTATCGAAAAAGAAAACACCTCTAATCCGTTCATACACTCATCATAATCAGACCGAACAATTCCATCTGCCTGTAAAACTCTTTCGCTGGGAGCAAAACGATTACGATATGCGCCAGAAGGAATAATGATAGCCTTAAAACCGTTACCGTCTGTCCTGCAAGCGACTTGAATCGGATCTGGTGTAATTGCCTTTTCAAAAAGTGTGGCTACACCGCTGTCACCAAACAGCATTGCCAGAGTATGATCCATCGGAGCAATCACTTTATTAGGTGTATCACCAACCAAGAGCAGACCGTATTTACAAGGTACATTTTGCAATAATGAACAAATAACCTGCAAGCCATAAACCCAGCCGGAACAACCTAAGTTAATATCAAACGCGAGACAATCCTTAGATAACCCCAAACGTTTATGCAGAGCACAAGCTGTTGCAGGCAATCTGTAGTCTGGTGTTTGAATTACAAAAATACAAATCCCTATTTCATTTCTGTCAATTTGTTTTTCTTTAATAATTTTTTCTGCCGCAACAAACGCCAGATCAGATGCAGTCTGTTCTTCTAAAGAAATATGTCTTTCATAGATGCCCGTAGACTTGGAAAACTTGGTAACATTTTTTTCGCCAAAAATATTGTTGTATTTTTCGCTTAAAACTTCCTTGTTCTTGGGTACTGCCGTAGCAACAGCAGCAATTTTAATATTCGAAAACTGTGAATTAATCATTACATACTCTTTCTTTTTCTTTATGTTAAACTATCTCAAATACATCAAACCCTCTGCACTGAATGCCCGCCGTCAATCACATAGCACTGACCTGTAATCCATGAAGCCTTTTCACTAACTAAAAATTCAACAATGTCAGCAATATTTTCGCTGCTGCCAAAACCCAGCGGATATTTCCTTTTTCGTTCTGCAATCTGTTCTACACTGAGCCTGGAAATAAAATTGTGGAACATACCCGCATCAATGTCGCCAGGTACGATTACATTAATACGTATACCTCTGTCCACAAAATCGTGAGCGGAGGACTGTACAAAGCCTTCCAATGCTGCTTTTGCAGCAGCGTATACAGAATTACCACTGGATCCTTCATGCGCCGCAACAGAAGACAATAAAACAATGGAGCACCCTTCACTTGCATTCCCTTTTTTAGAAAGCAATGAACACAAGGATATTGCAGCATAAACATGAATTTTAAAAATCTCCTCAATTTGTTTCTGCTTGATCAGATGCAACGGAATAAAACGGCTGATTCCCGCACAATGTACCAGACCGCCAATCTGCCCAGTCTGAGCAACAACGGTTTTAATCATAGTTGCCAATTCACTTTCCTGTGACAAGTCGCAAGCGTATTTATGCAGATGTTCACAATCAATGGCAGCAAAACAATTCTCAATCACTTCTAAATTCGTGTCAACTGCCCAAATATCATGTCCTTCAAGCAGCAATCTTCTTACAATCGCTCTTCCCAGACCACCACAGGCGCCAGTTACAATTATATCTTTCACGGTCTTCCCCCACAACTCTTCAATTTTTAGTCTGCACAACTATCATACACAATTCTCTTCCCAGTCACCTGCCAGAACTTTCAGGAATACATTGGTAATGGCAGGCAAGGAATCCACCGGTGTTGTGTAGTCCTTGCGGTCACCAATTTCTTTTATTTCGCCAGTTACGGTTTCAAAGCCCAGTTTTTCAAATAAATCAAGAACCGGCGCGTTCTTTGCGGTCTTAATATAAGCAGCTTTTACCGTAGTAATGCCCTTTTGTTTCAACAGTTCTTTGATCCGGGCCATCATTTCGTTTTCCGCATTACGCCCCATTACACGGCAACTCATCAAATAGGTATCTATCTCTGCCACGTCTTTATCATATTTTAAAATTAGCACAGCCACTAGGCCCTGGTCGCCATACTTGTCCGCCATATGTACGGTAATGATGTCCGAATTCTCCGTTGCTGCCAACCCATGGATTTCTTCTTCGCTGTAACGTTTGGTCGTTACATTGAACTGATTTGTCTTGTTGGTAAGCTGGGTCACCCGTTTTTCTTCTTCCGGTTTCATGAAGTGGATATCCATGGTCATTTCCAGCTTCTTTAAAAAGTCCTCCATGGAAACAGAACTGCTCATCTCTGTTTTACGCATGGCTTCCGCCCGGTACATGGCTGTTTTCTTTAAATCCTCTCCAGTTACTTCCAGGGAAAGGAAATAGTCCTCGTAGGCTTTTGCAACCACATTAGGCAACTGTGCTGTATCTTTCGGAAAATCAATAACGGTTACTTCCGGGCATTCTGCTTTCATCCGTTCCCGTTCTGCAGGATTATCATCTAGGAATACAAAGGAATCCAGTCCAATATTCAAGTTCTTTGCCAGATTGCGGATATTAGCAGTTTTGGTTTCCCAGTTAAGTACTTCCGCCACCAGATCTTCGTGCTGTAGCACCATATCAGGATGCTTGAATACCGGTTCCACATCTTCCATATTGTTCTTGGAAAGGATGGCAACCATTACGCCCTGTTCTTTCATCTTTTTCAGGATGCGCTGGGTATCTTTGTAACGGGCTCCTTCCTTGTTATTGGCAAGCTGAATTCCGTTTACACCATCTTCACCGATAACGCCGCCCCAAAGGGTATTATCCAGATCCACAGCGATGCATTTTTTCTTTGCGCCTTTGGTAACAGAAATGTAACGGACAATTAGTTCAGCAATAGCAGCCATGCCTTTCATAGAATAGGGCATAGAACCTACATACCACATTTTGGGTGCATAGAAAGCCTTCCGTCCCAAATCTGCAATGGCATCCTTTACTGGCAGAATATAAATGTTCTTGCCGTTATTATGAAGTTCCTGCACACGTTCCATCAGATAGTTTTCAAAAAAAGCTTCCAGCCGTACTTCTGCCCCAAAATGGCAGGTAACATTGCTAATATCGATGGAAGAAACAAACACCGGCACGCCCGGTAAATTGGCAGTGACAACCTGCAGGGCTCCGCACCATTCGTCAATGGTCTGGCAGCCTTTTTCCCTATCGTTCCAGGTATCCGCATAAGCATCGGCATGGAGCAGAACCACGACTGTATCTGGTTTAAAAGCATACAACCCCGAGGCAGAGTTAATCATTTCCTGCTGCCAGGTATCAAAGCCAGGGGAAAGATAAAGTTCTGCGTTTGGTTGCAACATGCCGGCTAACAGGTCAACTGTAACGTTTGATAAAAGTGCGAGCTTCATTACAAAAACCTCCAAATCTTATGCATGTGTGAACCGATAAAAATCATTCAGCGTTTTAATGTTGGGCACTTCGTCTATGGGGATTTCTACATCGTATTCTTCTTCAATTTCCATCACCAGACGCATATGCATCAGGGAATCCCATTTCTTAAATTCTTTGAACCTTGTTTCACCACTAATTTCAGCCGGGTCAACCTGCATCACACCTGCTACAAATGTTAAAAACTCTTGCATTATTATACCTCTTACTATCCAGTCAAATCCTAAATCAACTTATCAAATCAAATCATTTTTCACATTTCTGATAAAGGTCGCCAAGCGTATTGCATGCCATAAACTCATCAACAGATACACGCACCCCATATTCTTCTTCCATCATGATAATCAAGGAATAGCCAACTAATGAACTGAAATCATCTAAATCGCGGAATATTGTATCCATTGATATTGCTTTTGATTCAACTTCAAAAATATCTGCAACCAACTCTAAAAATTTATCCATTTTTAACTACTCCTCCTTAGTTATTTTACCAATATACTGAAACAGTTTATAGTACGCATTCGGGTCCAATGTTACAATCCCCGCACTGGCAGAAAGACCAGCGCCAAAACCTGAAATCAAAACTTTACAAGTTTTTTCTATCCCACTCAAAATAGTATTCGCATTTAATGCAATGGTTGTAGGCAACGCTGTTGAACCGGCATTACCGACTTGCTCACCTGACTGCCAGGTATTCTCCCATGAGAACTTTAATTTCCTAGCGAGTTTTTTTATCATATACATATTTGGCTGATGAGGAATGAAATAATCTAATGTCTCATTACTCTCATTCACTTCGCTTAAAAAACGAGTCAACCACTTAGATACATCCATTGCAACAAACTTAAATACAGCAAATCCATCCATGTAAATATCCACATTCCTGCGCTTGCTTCCATCAGGAAAAACTTGATACTCTAAATCTTCAGCTTTTACAGGCGCTGCTGAACCTGCAGAAGGAATAATTAATACATCTTTACCGCTACCATCGGTATAAAAAGAAAACTTCCATTCTGTTTCGCTTCCATCTGGTGAAACAAGGGTAGCTGTGCCCCCGTCAGACATAACAGGGACGGTAGATTTATCATAACCAGACATATAAGCCGACTGTATATCGCCATCCATTAATAGCACTTTTTTCCTGCAAGCATTAGCAATGATAGATGCCATATATAGTCCATAAACATAGCCAGAACAAGCAAGGTTAATGTCAAACGCAGGTATTTCTTTAGAAAGCCCCAATTTTTCTTGCACAGACGCAGCATTAAAAGGCAAAATGTGATCCGGTGTAAACGTAACAAAAATTACGCCACCAATCTCTTCAGGTTTTGTTTCTGTCCCTTTCATTAATTCCTTTGCACAGGCAATGCAAAGATCATTAGTCGTCGTACCAGATTTGGCAAGGTACCGCGTCCGTATTCCCGTTGATTCCATAATCAGTTTTGCTTCCTCTCCGTACATTTCACGAAGGGAAGTTTCATTATCTACTTTGGTTTCCGGCACACAGGCAACGATGCCATCTATATGCATACCTTTAATGTTGAATATTTGCATAATTAATCTCCGGTTTATAAATCACATATGCATCAAACGGAGCATATTACCACTATAGAACTTTTCGAGCACATCCTGTGGCAAACCCATCCCATCCACAAGTTCAATCAGTTCACTGTCAAAATTATCGCGTGCAAAAATAAATCTATCCGGATGTGCCAGAATCAGCTCCTTTGAGTACTCTAAATCTCTTCTTAATGCATTGACGCCGGATTTTGCCGAGCAATCGCAATACAAGTTAGGATACTTATCCAAGAACTGCTCAATCTTTCCGCCTCGAATCACTGGACCTGTAGGCTTTGATTTGGTGCGACCTTCGTCATCGTTTGAGATGTGACACCAGAACCCTGGTGCATGCCCCAAAAAATTTGTTTCAGGACAAAGTTTCAGAACCCGTTCCAATGTATCAATATCGCCCCCATACCACCAGTTGCGGCGCGGATAGATATAGTTTTGTTTTGTTGCGCCTGGATAATCAAAGTGCAGGATGACCGGAAGACCCTGTTCGCCAGCATAGCGGAACAAGTCAATCGCATCCGGGTTGTCATACATCATGCGATACTTAATTTCACCACAGATTTTAACATCAAAATTTAAGATACCGCTATGTAGCAGATCAATAGCCTTTGGATTCCGCGGATCCGGACCATAACCCAGTATGAAACGTTCAGGCGCCCTCATTTTAAAATCAATACACTGAGAAAAAGGAGCTGGTACTGCAGGACCTCCAGTAGTTAAATAATCACTGACAATCCATGTCTGTCCAATGATATGCTCACTCTCCGGTGTTTCCCATGATATGATACACGTTTTGTCAATCCCGTTCTGATCCATGTTTTCTACAAACCGATCAAAACTGTAGCCGTACCAATTGGGGTGATTGTGTGCGTCAATTCTCATTTCTTTAAATCCCTTCTTTATTTATTTTTAATTACCTATTTTTAAGCAAAGCAAAAGGTAAAACTAATGCAATCCTACGGTGAAAAAATCATTTTAAAACACAGTTGACTCAATGTATACTGTCAATAACAGCCAATAATTTTAAAGCTAGTTTTCTAAAATCAAATTCCTTTACACCTTCTCTAGCATGAGTTCCATATTCATCCAGTTTTTCTTTACTAAAACTCGCAATTTGGTCAATCTTCATTGCAATATCTTTTATATTACCAGAATCAACAACTAAACCTCCCCCGCTTGAAATGACTGGGCTATAATTAGAATAACTAGTTTCTAAGATTGGTACGCCTGCCGCCATATATTCAAAAATTTTATTTCCACTTATGCCGTATTTTAACACAGGGGCTCCATTTCCATGTACCACATTTAAGTCTGCTTTACTCGTAATATAAGGAACATATTTTTTATCTACACGGCCTTTAAACACAAAGTTTTTTATATTCTCATTTCTAATTCTCTCTTGTAATCGCGCCAATTCATCACCATCGCCCCAGATCAGAAATTTGATATTAGGATTTTTAATCAATTTGGCAACATCTATCAGCTTGCCTAAATTATTAACATGACGAATGGAACCTGTATAAATAACTTTAAAAAGATTTTTATTCCCTAAATCCTTGTCCTGTATCGTGAAATATTTCTTATTGTAATCAAATTGTGTTAAATCAATCCCATTATTGATGTAATGTATTTTTTTCTCCGGAATCTCCTTATCCCAACCTTGATCCCTTATATAATCATATCCACCTTCAATCGTAAAAATAACAGCATCTGCATGCATATATAGCCATTTCTCGAATTTGCGCATTAAGTAAATAATCGGGTTCCTAGCACTCATTATACCGTATGAAACAATGCTTTCCGGCCAAAGATCTCGTATTTCAACAATGCCCTTGCAATCAAATTTCCTACCTAGTTGTATAGCTAGAAGCGCAGCCAGCGGATGTGCCGATGAACCGATAATAGCATCTGGTTTCTCAAAATGCTCAGCTGCAATCTTCATGTTTCGATAAAACTCGAGCATGGATAAAACACGACTAATTTTGCTTCCCTCATAATTTCTTGTTTTAACCAATACCCACGGAAACGGTTTGTCCTGATAAATCTTATATTTTTCTTGTCCTTCAATCAATTGTAACCTTGTATTATGAGGATGACTACCAACAAAAGCTATCGGTTCATGTCCCAAATCTCTTAGACATTTACCAAAATTATAATTCCTGTTCAATTGGCCATGTTCCGGAAGCATATTATAATTGTTTATTAACCATATTTTCATTTATGAAAAAGTACCTTTCAGGGTCTTTCTATATTTGTGTCTAAATAATCAATTAAAAATGTATTATAATACAGTTGTTCATCACAGTCTCCAGAACCGCATGCCACTGGCTTTCAATTCGTCAATACGGTACAGGCTTTTAACGTCAACGATAACCTTCTCCTCATCCGCCAGCTCCGGCTTGAACATTTCTTTCAGCTTCATAACGCTCATGGAACGGTATTCGTTATGGTCTACAGCTACAATCAGGCAATCCGCTTTAGGCAATTCTTCTATTTTAGTTATCAATTCTACACCGTATTCATGTTTTGCTACTACCGGATCAGCCCAAGAATCGTAAACAATGGGATCAATATTATATTCTTTTAAACGGTCAATAACATCCACAACTTTGCTGTTGCGGGTGTCTGGACAGTTCCCTTTAAACGTAAGGCCTAGGATTACAACAGTTGCTTTCTTAGGTGCCATGCCAGCTTCAATCATTTCTTTGATGGCTGCGTCCGCAACGAACCCCCCCATACTGTCGTTTACTTGGCGTCCATTCAGGATAATTTTGCTATGGTAGCCTAATTTCTCTGCTGCGTTAGTCAGGTAATAAGGGTCAACCCCGATGCAGTGACCGCCTACCAGACCAGGACGGAAACCCAGCGCGTTCCATTTTGTGTTCATGCCAGCGATTACTTCATCAGTATCAATTCCTAATTTATCACAGATGATAGCAATTTCGTTCATGAAAGCAATGTTGATGTCCCGCTGACTATTCTCGATGACTTTTACTGCTTCCGCCGTTTTAATATTGGAAACGGGATAAGTGCCAGCGTCAATGACAATATCATATACTTTCTGAATCTCCCGGGTGGATTCTTCATCCATGCCGGAAACCACTTTGCGGATTGTCTTCAACGTATGAACCCTGTCCGCTGGGTTGATACGTTCTGGACTGTATCCAATCTTCCAGTCCACGCCGCACTTTAAGCCGGATTCTTTCTCAATAATGGGAACACATATATCTTCGGTAACCCCAGGGTATACAGTAGATTCAAAAACCACAATAGCACCGGGAGTCAGGTTCTGACCTACAGTTTTAGATGCACCTTCCACCGGACGAAGATCTGGACTGTTGTCCTCCCGTACCGGTGTAGGCACCGCCACGATGATAAACCTAGCTTCTTTTAAACGAGTAGAATCAGCAGTAAAATCTACTGTAGAGTTTTTAATGGCTGAACCTACTTCGTTAGTGGAATCAATACCGTTCCTGTATTCATTGATTCGTTTCTTGTTAATGTCGAAGCCGATGACAGGAACATGCTTCGCAAATTCAACCGCAATGGGCATACCTACATAGCCCAGACCTACTAACGCTAATTTTTCCTTGCCTGAAATCAAACCCTGATAAATATCGTTGAATTTCATAATGATGTACTCTCCTTTTACAATACCTTTGCTTAAAAACAAATAGACTTGGTGCTTAACAACTAAACCTTTTTACTTGTTTTTACAATATTTCTTATAATTCTACCATAGCAACAACAAAAACGAAATAGAAAAACTATATAAACATTAATAATTCCCCATGATTGATAATACTTTCATTACATTTTGGTAAATATTCCTCGACATTATAAATGGGAACAATTATACTCACCATAAAAATTCATTTCCCCACCCACGGATCATACTTACCAAATTCCAAAATATCAGCAATCCTTTTACATGCATGACCATCGCCATAGGGATTGCAGGCATGGCTCATTGCCTCATAAGAAATCGGATTTTCCAACAGTTCTTTAAAGTTTTTGTAAATTGTTTCTTCGTCCGTTCCAACCAGGCGCAAGGTTCCAGCAACAACACCTTCTGGACGTTCTGTAGTATCCCGCATAACTAAAACAGGTTTGCCATACGAAGGACATTCTTCCTGAATGCCACCGGAATCTGTCAAGCATAGATAGCACCTGGCTTCAAAATTGTGGCAATCAAAAACTTCGATTGGCTCAATGATGTGAATCTGCGTACAATCGCCCAACTCTTCATCTGCTGCCTGACGCACAACCGGGTTCATGTGAATCGGATAGAGCGCCTTACATTCCCGATGCTCATTCAGCACTCGACGTATAGCACGGAACATATGATGCATAGGAGGGCCTAAATTCTCACGCCGATGAGCAGTAATAAAAATCAGTTTACCATCCGCTACCCAATCCAGTTCAGGATGTTTGTAATCTTCCCTGACGGTATGCTGCATTGCGTCAATGACTGTGTTGCCGGTAATATAAATTGAATTCGGATTCTTACCTTCTTTAATTAAATTGTTTGCCGCCACCTGAGTTGGCGCAAAATTATATTTAGCAATGACTCCTACTGCCTGACGATTAAATTCCTCCGGGTAGGGTGAATAAATGTTATAAGTACGTAAGCCAGCCTCTACATGACCTACAGGTATTTGCAAATAATAACACGCCAACGCAGTAGCAAACGTTGTAGAAGTATCTCCGTGGACAAGAACAATATCTGGTTTCACTTCTACCAAAACCTGTCGAATTCTTTCCAAAATTGCTTTGGTAATATCAAACAACGTCTGCTTATCTTTCATAACAGACAAATCATAATCGGGCACAACATTAAAAGCTTCCAAGACCTGGTCCAGCATTTGCCGGTGCTGACCAGTAACACAAACAATCGTCTTAATGGTTTTTCTCTTTTCTAATTCAAGCACAAGTGGACACATCTTAATTGCTTCAGGACGTGTACCAAATACAAGCATTACTTTTTGCATTTTCATTAACCAAATTTTAAAAAAATAACGTATAATAATCACAATTTATAACGGCAATTTAATACAAATAACCTACTCAATAATTAAATACCTGTTTCAATCTTGTTTTTTTGACAACAAAAACAATAATGAACATTAATATCATCGCAATGATAAATTGCAGTATAGTATCAATGACACACCCTGTAGTAAAACTAAGTTTTCTTAATATGATCAAAGACACTCTTAATGATACATGGTTTGTACATAAAAAAACGATTGAATATCTTCCAATTATTTGCAAAATATTATTCAGATAATTTATTGTTACGATATGTTTTGAAAGTTTATGTAACAAGAAACAGTACGCACAAGCATTTAAATAGCTCAAAAGAGATATACCAAATAAACCAGTTCGTGTATTGACTACGTCATTCAACATTATCAAATAACCAAAAAACAATAAAAGAACAATCCACACCATCAGTTCTAACAACTTTTTTTTGAAGAAAATATTCAAATATGAAAATCTACCTTCTCCCTGCCTTCTATACCAAAAACCTATTGCAAAAAAGCCAAGTACAGACATTGCTGAATTTATAGCCCATGGTAAATAATGTAAATATTTGGTCCAATTACAACCAATAACAGTTATTAAAAAAATTAAAAATAACTTTAAATATTTTTCACTAATATGTAAATCTAACCACACATATATAATATTAACCCAAAACAATGCTGGAAGAAACCATAGCGAAGATTCAATTGGCATATTGTATGTTGTAGATATAAATACGCCTTTTAAACTTATTAATAACTCTTTAATACTTTTCAAAGTATAGATCTTAAATAACCCATAAATACATGAATAAAATATTCCAACAATAAAATATGGTTTTAACAAACAAGCAACTTTTCTTTTAATGAATAATGTAAGAGAATTATATGGTTTAGAGGGAGAGGAATACAAATATCCTGAAATTATAAAAAAAAGAGGCATATGAAAAGCATAAATTAGTTTATCAAGATTATAGCTACAATGCATGTGACCAATAACCATAAGTATAATACCAATACCTTTAAGTATATCAACATGCTGTAATCTTGTAGAAAGAGACGTCATATATGTTATACCTCTTTATTTAAAGTTCAGCTTACATATTAATTTTGTTAATATATTAAAAAATAACCTTTGTTATATCAGAACAGATCTTTAGTGGATAAGATTTACTGTTGTTATAATGGCGAACAGTATTATTATTAAACACAAAACCTTTTTGAAAATCAACAACTTCACTCTTAGAATTATTTACATTAAGTAAAAAAACATTATTATTAGTTATTTTATCCTTTATTTGAATAACATTATTATTTTCAATAATCCAGTTGTGTGCTGTAGTAAATGGAGACGACTCACCACTTAGAAATATAACAGAATCGGACTTTATATAAAAATCATTGTTTTTAATTATATTAAAATTGTTATCTTCAATAGTATCTTCTTGACGAAACATCATATTACCAAAAATTTTATTGTTTTTAAAACTATTATTCCTTCCAAAAAAATTATAAACTCTTCCTTTTAAAATATTATTTTTAACGGAAATATTCTCTCCACGTATTAAAATAGAAACAGGCCCTTCCGCAAAATTATTCTCGAATACACATCCTTCTGCAGGCCCATGCGTAGAAATAACCCCAGCACGGGAAACGGACGATATTAAACTATTATTAGAAATTAAAACTCCGTGAGAAGGATAAACGCCACTGATATCAATACAATGTCTGCATTCTTCGGCCTTATTGTTTATTATCTCCGAAAGCGAATCACCTATAGTTCTAAATCCATAGCCAAACCCATATATTGAGGTACTTTCACGTTGATATGACCATGCATTCTTCACATAATTATTCTTAATAACAGTTTTGTAAGACTTTGTACTCTCAAAGCAACTAGTTCCGCAACCATTCCCATAGCAATCTGTAATAATGGCATGATCACAACCTGTTAAAGAAAAGCCCCTATACTGCCTTTCATCTTCAGGACAATTGTCCGAACATGATACCCCTAAATCACTAATTTCAATTCCCACAAGTGGTTGAACGAACGTAATACATACATCCTCTTCTTGTGCAAAAGTTGTTGACATTGCTTTACATAAATATATTAAATTCCCTTTTACAGATGAAACTTTGTTGGTTTCTCCTTTTATTGCTTTTCCACGATTGTCAGAAGTCCAGGGAGATGTGGAAAAATCACCTTGAATATATACTAGCATGCCTGGAAAAACACCGGATGAATTTTCAACAGAAATCCAATTGTCTCCAGTAACAACTTTCCCTTTCAGTTTTGTTTTTATTGTCTTATTTTTATTGATAACTGACAGTGTGCACTTTACTTTATATTTCTCCGTATCCACAATTAAATCTGTTGTAGGTCTTAAAACAGATAACGATTTATCATGCCCTTTAATTTTCATATTTGAATTACATACAGTTAATGTGTCAGAAATTTTGTATTGCCCTATAGGGATAAAAACAGTTCCTCCTCTTTTTGTTGATAAATAATCAATGGTTTTTTGAATTGCTAGTGTATCGTCAGTTATGCCATCGCCAACCGCACCGAATTGTTTAACATTTACTATCTCACTAGTAATAAGGTCAGCTACATTTCCATTATCAAGTAAAATAACAGCACCGCCGTCATCAACATCGGAAGCATTCTTTTTGCGAATTTTATATAACCCGGCACCACCATCATTTATGCGTCTATAACCTTTTGTTTGAATGATCTGCCCTAGTGCCAATTCACAAGCTTGCCTCCTTAAAGAAGCAATATTATTAAATGATAACTTTCCGTTTTCAAGTATAACAGATGGTTCATTTGCAAAGCTATAGAAATTACTATTAAACAAGATATATAGCAGAAACGCACAAAATATCCCCACTACTAATAATGTCTTTTTGTATTTTTTAAACATCACATCATCTTGAACAAAAAAATCTATTAAAAAATGAACGCACTTCATGCATATTTTTTAGATACTATCATTTGTAAGGTAACGGATTCAGATATTTGAAGGTTGCTCATCCAGTATTTTTTTGATGACACCTGTTAATTGTGTACTAGATATGCCATCTGTATGAGGAAGATATACAATTTTAACGCCTAAAGGAGCAAACTGCTCTTCAAACCTCTTCCATTGGGGAGTTCCTTCCCAGTCAGAACCAACAAACATTTTGTCAAAACGATAACGTTGCCAAGCAGCTAATTTATTTTTATCCATTTGAGGTACAACCTTATCTACATAACGGATTGCAGAAACAATCTGCACACGTTCCTCAAACGGAATTACAGGAGTTTTATTCTTTTCTTTCTGCACAAGTTCATCAGTGCTAACACCTACAATCAAATAATCACATTGTTCTTTAGCCCTGCGTATAACATTAAGATGCCCAATATGAAACATATCATAAACCCCTGTTGTGTAACCTATCACCATTTAAAATACCTGCCTTTCATATAAAATTTATTCTAAAATAATAAAAAAGTCATTAAATTAAAAAACAAAGGTATCTTCTTTTTTTCGAAATAATTAATAAATCAATCTAACAATCCCATGATGGGGTATTTGCTCATCTTTAGGCGGTAAACTCATATAATCTCCATATGAACGTGTTAGAATTTCATCATATTTTCTGGGAGCAGGAAACATATGTCCTTCAAATTCCAATTCTATCATGTCATTAAATAAGATTCGTTTCATAAGAAAACGTTTTGGTCTGTTACCAGTAGTTCCATTAGTAAGATGGTTTACATACTCAGTATCCTCATTTTCAAAACGTTTTAGTATTCTTTCAAGTTTGTTATCAAAATACTGTTTAGGAATTATCCTCGTAATACCATAAAAACAATATCTTAAAACCTTTTTCCAAGGTGTTTTTGAAGTTTTAACACGACTTTTTACGGTAGAAGTTACAATCGAATAGTAAAATTTAAAATCACTATACTGTTTATTTCCATCCTCAGTATTCGGTTTCACGTTATCCAAAGGAAAAATATCAATATAAATTCCTTTATGTGATGACGACCCAACTTCGTTTTCCGGTTCAAAGATAGTATTGTTTTTTCTTAATTTTGCAAACTGTATCACAGAAGAAGGATCAGTCTTATTAGTTTGAAGAAAATAATTGTTTCCAAGTTCTTCCGATGAACAACTCTTCAAAAACTCTTCGTAATCTTTACGTAACATACATACATCAATATCATCATCCCAAGGTATAAAACCCTTATGTCTGACAGCACCTAGTAACGTTCCTGACATAAGCTGATATTTAAGTTTGTATTTTTTGCAAATTTCATCAAATTTCAACAATAATTCTAGTTCTATCATTTGAACATCCCTTAATTGTTGTCTTGTATATTCCATGTTGACACCCTCCATGACCACCATTATCATTTTACAATTATATACTATTCTTAATACTTTTCCTATTATCTATCAACATAGAAAAAAAATCAACAATCAATCTTTTCTTCCATAATAGTGATATCATTATTACCGAAATTAAACCGTATCGCAACATGATATGTTCATAAGTGCACATAAACATAAATCCCATTGCTAAAAACGTAACTGTTATCAAACCTAAAATTTTAATATCATAAACTTTTACATTGTTAATTTCTTCTTTACAAATCTTACTCATAAAGCAATAATGCATTGCAGCAAAAACAAAATAACAGAAAAGAGTTGTATAACCTGCAGCATAATACCCATATAACTTTATAAATATAAAATTCAAAATCACATTTAACACGGAGCCTGTTACTGTTGCAATAGACACATAATGCGTTTTTTCATAATAGAATTCAAATGTTGAAAATAAATTATATGAAAACATAAAAAAAACGCTCATTGTAATGGGAGGCATAACCCATATTGCATCATGATAAGAAGGTGGAGCAAAAAAAGCTAAAATCTCTGGGGTGAAAAGAATTATTCCTAAATTAAATACCCCAATACAAACTAATACAGGATAAGCGATTTGCCTAATATTTTGAAACTGTACACTTTTAATTTTACTATATAACCATGGATTCAGCGTTTGCAACATTGCCTGATTTATCAAAAGACCACACATAGATATTGTATAGGACAAATTATATATTCCTGCTTCAGTCATTGATCCGGTCAAATACTTTATCATTATTCTGTCCGAACTGTTTAATACAATTACAGAAAGATAATGAGGAATTAAGGGGATTGCCAATTTTAACGCATAATTCCAATTTGATTTTGAAAAAAAGAGTTTCCCTCTCTTCATCTGCTCTACGAACAGCGAAATATACGAAACAAAACCAGCTACTGCAATCCCCCATACTAAACCGGTAACTTTATTAGAAAAATAGAAAATAAAAACGACACATAATATCGGTTGTAAAATAGAAGCAAAAAATGTTACAAAAATTAACTTTTTATATTTGTATTCAACTCGTTGCTCAGCAGACCAAAACCCAAAAATCGCATGAGTCCACATGATGACAAACATAGCTGCCATCTGCGCAGTATTCAAAGAGAAAAAATCGTTCCAGAAACCACGAAAACATAGATAAACGCAAAACCATGTAAATACTAATGATATAGTTAAACCCTGCATAGACGAGGAGTATTCATTCCGACGGTTTTCAAACTTTACAATAGCCTGGGTATATATCCCTGAATTGATAGACATAATAACAAAACATGACAAAATTCCCATCCACGAAATAAAAACACTGTACTCACCATATTCATGAGTTGTCAATAACCTTGTAAATATCGGAGTTGTAATAATGGTAAAAGCCCTTTGAAAGACAGTACAAAGAAAAAAAGCAAAACCAGCTTTAACTTGAACAGGCAAATTTTTAAACTTTTCTATTAATTCTATAGTTTGTTTCAAGTCATTCACCAATAAAAATCAAAAAAAAAGGAAATGGTACATTGTATAAATTTAAATGAAATAACTCGAATTAATAATAACACCTATTCCCAATAAAAACAATACTAAAAATATAAACCATATATAAATTAAAAATTCCACCGCCGCTAAATAAGCATAACAAATATGCTAATAAGATAAGCTTATTCGTTAAACTTGACAATTTATATATTCTATAAAAACAAAAAACAAAAACTGAAAAACCAATAATTCCCACATTTATTAGAATAGATGAGATACCGTTAACATATCCAGCTGCAGTGGTACTAACATACACAGATGCATCAAAAGGTGTAAAAATATTGTTCGAGAGAACATATTCAGCCAAACCGCCAAACCCAATTCCAAAAATTTGAAAATACCATGGCAATTGCTCAAAAACATAATAACCCCGGAACAAACGATATGACACTGAACTATTTATTCCAATATTTAATGAAATTAGATTTACCAATCTTAAAAAAATATGCTCCAACACTTCGTTTTTTGTAAATAAAACAAAAACCAAACCTAAAAATAGCAATACTATTAACGCTTGCATAATTTTAATACTGGATATCTTTTTGCGATGTAATATTCTAATTAACTCAATACTAATCATAAAAGCTATTATAATAATACCTTGCAAAGATGTTGAGAAAAAAACAGTAACAATTATTAATAAACCGCAAAAATAATCTAACTCTTTATTATCCCATCCATTAAGACAATAAGCAAAACACGGTATCAAAAATTTAGCAAAATAACTTGGTTCAGCAAAAAAGCCAGAAGCTCTAAAATAATATTTGTCATATAATTCCATAATATCTTCTGATACTTCACGATTAACTGGTAACGGGAGTATTTGATTTGTCAAATAAATACCACCTACATGGTATGCTAAGTACTGTACTAAAACATACATACAAGCAATAATTGATACAATACGAAGAAATTTCAACAACAATTCTTTATCAATCATATTATATGCAATAATTATAAACAGAATATACATCACGAGTCGCAAGTTACGTACTATAAATATATTTTGCATATCTCTTTGAAAAATATGTGAAATTGTACTGAGAAAAAACATAAAAATCATTGCTTTTAAAAAAATGGAAAGATCATGACCGATTATCATTCTTCCCTTTTTTTCAAATAAAAAAAATAAAAACCCAAAAAGCAGAGACCATTCCGTTAATGTAACTGAAGATATGCCTAAAGTATACATCGAGAAGGGTATTGAGAGTATCATACATAATGTCCAATATTTAGAACTAAAACTATAATTTGCTATATATTTGTTAATCACTTTTTTCCTCTTGTAAAAGTTTAATTAAATAAGAAAAAATAAGATTTGGATTAAAAAAACGATAACTACTTAAAATTTGCATTTAACTGTTCTTTGATTACGTCAACTATTTCGTCCTCATAACGTATGGGTGTGTTCCTATTTATAAAATAGTCGACCCTGTTTTTATAAAAATCATATTTATGAATAATTTCATTTATCCCATTCGCATAATTATCATCTGCAATTCCAACTTTTTCTGTATCACAAAACCTCTTTAAAGGTGGATTTGTAGTAGTCACGACTGGAATTCCCTCATATAAAAACTCATATAATTTCCCAGACGCACATAATTTATTATTCGTATCATATTGTCCGTAATTCACGACACCAATATGACATTGCGATATTAAATACTTTAATTCCGTTTGATTCAACTGACCTAAAATTTCTACTACATTTTTTGAATCACATGCTGCCAATCTTTTAATCGTTTCTTCATCCGCAATAGTTGAGTTGCCCACTAAAAACAAACGGCATTTTTTTGAAACATTTTTTAAATTTTTAACTAAAACATCATTAGTTCTGCTTATGCTACATCCTGATGAAGATATAATGCGAATTTCGTCACCCTTCATGTAAGGTGCAAATCTTAACCTCGCTTTGGCTTTTTCACCTTCTGAAGAATAAACAAGCATTCTAACATTTTCATACACCAATGGTTGTTTATCAAGTAAGTATTCTTGTTTCATAATCTCGGCACGTTCATTATTAGCAGAAATAACAATATCTGCCTTACGAACCATTAATTTTTCAAATAAGCAACCAACCTTTCCAGTAAAATGCTGAACTTCATTGAAAAGATATAATTCTCTGCAGTCCTGAATGGTATAACCTGGATTTAACAACAACTTTATTAAAAACCCAGGTATAGTTGCTTTTCGATTATCTAACACTAACAAATCTATTTTGCCAAGTATTTTTGCATAGTTCACAGCGCTCAAAATAAAGAAAATATAAGAAGAATTGCATATTCTGCCATGTTTTGATAATAACTTGCTACCACGAGTAAATGTGTAAACATCTCCAATTCTGTTGAAAACGGAAATCAAGCTGCGTAACCGTCCATCATAGTCTAAATCACCATACGAAATCAGTAGAATCTTCATTAGCAAAGTCACCTATTTAAGTATCAAATTTTTTGCAGTTTCAAATTGATATCAAGGATGCTACCATCTCAATAACCCTGATAAACTATCGCCTTAAAAGAGTTGTTTCACCGTCACCATTGCAGAAACAGTATAAACTATTCTCCTGCTTTCTTCGTTTCATATTACTAAAGATCCTGCTCCAACAAAAACAACATCACCTTCTTTTACCTGATTAAGAATGGTAATGAAAGTTCCAAATATGTGTAATTTCTTATTACTGACTGCCCGCGATTTCATAAAAACCCATAACTAGTACATTTCTTCTGTAAAACAATTATTCATGACCTTCTGCCTCCTTGTGGCTATTATACCACAGCCAGACTAAAGTTCAGAGCGGCTTAGTTTTGGGGAGCAGGTCATCTTTGCACCAAGTAAAACATGAGTTGAAATACTTTCTGACCATGAATACTGAATCCCAACATTTTTCTGAAATCGAATCTTTAACCGAGCTGAATTGCAAGTAACACTGCTAACGGATGAGACGAATATCCTATAATTATATCTAGTATGTCAAAATATCCAGCAGCAATTTGCTTATTTCGATGTAATTCGAATGTTGAAAGAACAGAATGTTGAAAGAACACATCTCTTTTCTTTTTTCATAATTCCTCGTTTTAATCATTACCCAAGAAAATGGTTTGTCCTGTTAGACTTTATATTTTCATCGCCTTCATTCAATTGTAATTTTGTATTATGAGGATGGCTCCAACAAAAGCAACTGGCTCATGCCCCATTTCTTTCAGTTACTTACCAAAATAATAGTTTTTTGTAAATTGACCATGTTCAGGAAGCATATTGTAATTGTTAATAAGCCAGACTTTCATGAATTGATATGCTCCTTTTTATGCATTTCTCCTGTCCCGCCTTCTACCACACCATCACCTCGCGCAACAGAAAAAATCGTACCTAAAAAACAACGTGCGTCAAACATAAAGGCTTTTAATCCTCCTTCATGCAGAATTTTTGTATAATCACCGTCAAATTTTGCCTTGACAGGAATTTCCAACTCATCCCGGCCATTGATTTGGGCCCATCCGGTTAAACCAGGCATAATGTCGTTGGCTCCGTATTTATCGCGTTCTGCAATTAAATCATCCTGGTTCCATAAGGCAGGTCGTGGACCGATAATGCTCATGTTGCCAACAAAGATATCCCAGATTTGCGGCAATTCATCTAAACTGGACTTACGTAAAAATTTGCCAACCCGTGTAATGTACTGTTCTGGGTTTTTCAGTAAATGGGTTGGCATATCGTGTGGGGTAGACATTTTCATGGAACGAAATTTATGAAGAGGAAAAAAGGTCTTACCTTTTCCCACACGTTTTTGTTTAAAAAAAACAGGACCAGGGTCATCAATATAAACAGCAATAGCCAGTATTAAGTAAAACCAGGATAATACAAGCAAGCCTCCTGCACTTAAAACTATATCAATTAATCTTTTGATAATCTTTTCATACATGTGTATCATCCTTAAATACTATAGATAAATTAGAAGCCTTTTATAACTTCTCCGGCATTCACTTTGCTTAACGCTTCAACTTTGCTTCCTGCCATACAAATCGCGCCAGCGTTAATATGAGAGTAGTGGCCTATGATACAATCGTGATCCACAATGGCTCCAACTGATATAATGCAGCCTGAACCAATCTTGCTACGGGCATTCACCACAGCCTTGGGTTCGACGACTGTACCTGCTTCGATTACTGTAGAAGGAGAAACATAAGCAGTTGGGTGAATTAAGGTTGCTATACTGACATTTTCAAGCCTTTCCAACTTATCAACTATTTTCTGTCGCAAAGCATTGTTGCCAATGGCAACAATTACGCCATCATAATTTGGTGCCAGATAGGCCGTTTCGTTCATTTTTCCTATGGCATTCGGCGCAATATCATCAAGAAAAGCAATAGTATCATATCCGCAGGCTTCAGCGATTTCTTTTACGACCTGCCCATGCCCGCCTGCACCAAGTATTAATAGGCTCTTCATAAAAATTTCTCTTATCCTTGTTTAAACACAAATCTTTAAAACCAGCAGTAAACCCAACTTTGCCTTGTCCACAATAATTGTGCAGCACATCTCATTCTGCCTTTTCATCAGTGGCTTTCTCTTCTTCCTTCCCCCCATAATAATATCCATATCCATATCCATATCCATATCCATATCCATATCCATATCCACCGTAACCATATTTATGGTTACCGTATTTACCGTAACCGTAACGACCGCCGCCTACCTGCACTTTGTTCAGGATACAGCCCAACATGTTGGCGCCGCCTTGTACCAGTCGGGTTTTGGCTGCCTGTACCACTTCCGGCCTGTCAACACCGCTGGCAATCACCAGCATCACACCGTCAACTTTGGCACCTAGCACCGCCGCGTCTGTTACCGGCATAACAGGAGGTGTATCAATCAGCACGTAATCGTATTCGGTGCGCACACGATCCAAAAGATCCTGCATCTTATTGCTCATCAGCATTTCGCTGGGATTAGGAGCCACAGGACCGGATACAATAATATCCAGGTTTTCCTGATCCACCTGCTGCACATAGTCCTTGTAGTCCTCTCCCTTAGACATAAAGTTAGTGAGCCCTTTGTTATGAAGGCCAAACAATTTATGCTGGGTAGGATTACGGAAGTCGCAGTCTAGCAGAAGCACTTTTTTACGGGCCTGAGCAAGTACCACTGCCAGACTACCGATTACGGTACTTTTCCCTTCATTGGGCACTGCGCTGGTCACTTCTACTACTTTCATTTCCTTATCTACACCGCTAAATTGCAGGTTAGTACGAATGGTACGATAAGCTTCTGCTACAGGGCTCTTAGGATCCTTAAAGGCCAGCAAATTGATTTTTTGTATTTCCTTCTTTTGATGTTGCGTATGTTCCTGTTTTACTTCTTCCATATGCGCTTGTCTCCTTTATTATTTTTTAAAGAAGAATCTTTGTACTTTTCTTACAAAACCGGGTTCTTTGTTTTCCATTTCTTTCTGCTTCGTCATAGCTAGGCTCATGCTTTCTTCATCTGGTATGGCGCCCATTACCGGTAGAGCCAGATAATTCTTCACATCATCTTCCGTACGGATTGTACGGTTCATTAGTTCAATTGTCACAATGTAGCCGCAACTCAAGATTAAACCCAACAAAGCCGCTAATACCAATGTACGACCTTTACGCGGAGCAATCGGCTTTTCAGGGAAAGTAGGTTCATCTACAATCTGTACGTTGGTTGGTACCATTACTTCCGCGACTTTACTTTCTTCCAATCGTTTCGCCAGCATAATATAAAGTTCGCTGGCTACCTGGGCATCACGAGCTACTTTTACGTAACCTTTTTCAACAGCTGGCAGCTGCTCCAAATCCCTGTTATTTTGATCAATAACTTCCTGAAGTAACGCAGCTTTTTGACGGGCCGCAATCAATTCTCCTTCACTTTGGAACTTTCCAATTACCAACCGTTGGTGTACAGGATTGTCACTGGGAGCCTGTAAAGTTGCAACTTTACGGATTTCCTCCTGTATCTTATCTTTTAATTCGGCAATTTGGTCGTTTAGTTCAATCATCCGAGGATGTTTTTCTGTATATTTGTCCAGATAGGAAATACGTTCTGCTTCCAGTTTGGCTAGTTGAGCATTGTAAACTTGTACAGTGTGGCTGTCTGCTGTATACTGGCCTTCTCCTCCTAATATCTCATTAGCTGCGTTCAGCTTCGCCTGTGCCGCACCCATTTCAAGTCGATTTACCGCAGCTTCCTTTTCTGCTAATGCAATACGATCTGCAAAAAGCTTGGCGCTATCGGATGGGGATAGAATTTTATTATCAATTTTATAATCCTGCAAAGCCGTTTCTGCTTTGTCCAACTCCTGCTTTGATGCATCAGTCCGGTTTTGTAAAAAGTTCTTTGTCGCTGTCTGTTCCACACGGGAAAGATCCGTCATCCGTTGTAAGAAAGTTGTCAGCAACAACTGATTAGCCTTCTGTGCTTTGCCCGGTTCATTGGCGGTTACCTTTACTGAAAGAATATCTGTATCTTTAAATGGCGAAGTTGAAACACGGTTTTGTACGTACGCTTCGTAATCAGGATATTTTCCGTTCTTTTGCTGCTCTGTAGCTTCAATGACGGGAATTACGACTCCCCGACTCTTTAAGATTTCTGCATATGTACTCATCTGACGCTGATTCATTGCAGCATTTCCGCCGGTCGCAGCATCAAGCAAAGAAGTTCCCAAACCCTGTTGCTGTTTGATTCGCAGTAGCGCAGTTGATTCATACACTGGTGAAGCAACAATTAGGTACAAAATTGCCAATGCAATAAAAATACTAGTAATTTTTGCAATAGGTTTGCGGTTCTCAATAATGATATCCGCTATTTCCATTAAGTCTATGGTATATTCTTGCTCTTCCAAGGGGGTGACCTCCTAACTTAGTCATTTAAAAACTCTTCGAAACTATAGCAACAATTATCTTAAAAATTTTGCATAACAAAGCCAAAAAACACCCTTTATTTCGAACGATCAATGTCATACCAAGTAACTGCAGCCCGGCTTGCAAACAACACTATATCCTGCAACGTAATCTTATGGTTACTGGTCAGGAAAAGACAGTCACCCTCCTGTAGAACCAGATTCTGGCTTACGTCACCTTTTCGCATATAATTCAGAATGTTCAACTTTTGCACGTTTTCTCCGTCCCTGCCTGCGTTACGAACCAGATAAATATCTTTTTTCGCCGCTTTCTGGGTAAAACCTCCTGCAGCCCCTAATGCATCCATCACACGATGACTTTTGCTTAGTTCATACATGCCCTGCCTGGATACTTCCCCCATCACAAACACACGGGTAGTACCAAGTTTCGCCACGTTTACTGTAATCTTTGGGTTGATAATGTATTCCGATAACTCCTTTGTCAGTAGCTGGGTAAACTCGTAAACGGTCAACCCGTTGATATCGATTTCTCCTACCAAAGGGAAATTCAGCTTACCGTCTGGCCTTACTGTATAAGCCGAATCTGTATTGGCCCGGGTGCTGCTGATATCCGGGTGTCCCAGCACATAGATTTGCAACTGGTCCCCTGGGGTCATGATATATTCCCCCGCAGCCGCCACATTGGTAAATGACAGGGCCGCCCCCAGCAGCAGGGCTGCTATTGTTTTTTTCATAACATGGGTCTCCTCTCCAAAAACTCTTACAAGCAGAACAAAGTTTGCAGAATAATTCTGCAAACTTCGAATAATTCAAAGTACACAACTAGACACTATATTATATCATTCAACAGAATGATTTGTAAACAATAATCATGCTTTAAAATGATTCGGCGTATAGGTAGGAATCATCTGCTGCATCTGGGCGATGATGGTATCTTCATCCTTAAGCCTGTTCAGCGCATGCATCTGCTGCTGCAGTACATCCGGGTCTTCCTCCTGCAGAATGGCCCGGCGAATCTGTACATGGTCAGTCACTTCCGTGCCTTCTTCCGCCGTCAGCAGTTCTTCAAACAGCTTTTCCCCGGGACGCAGACCCGTAAACCGGATCTTGATATCTTTATCAGGCACAAAACCGGAGAGCCGAATCATGTTCTTGGCCAGGTCTACGATTTTGACCGGCTTGCCCATATCCAGTACGAACACTTCCCCGCCATCGCCCATGGAACCGGCTTCCACCACCAGCTGGCTGGCTTCGGGAATGGTCATGAAGTACCGGGTCATGTCCGGATGGGTCACTGTCAGGGGTCCACCTGCCGCAATCTGCTTTTTAAACAGGGGCACCACGCTGCCCCGGCTGCCTAGTACGTTGCCGAACCGCACCGCGATAAATTTCGTGGTTTTGTATTTGATGTTCATCGCCTGCCCGATCTTTTCCGTCAGGCGCTTGGTCGCTCCCATGACGCTGGTGGGGTTTACGGCCTTATCCGTGCTGATCAGCACGAACCGTTCCGTGCCGTAGTCTACCGCCGGCTTCGCTGTGTAATAAAAGCCCATAGCGTTATTCCACACCGCTTCCTGGGGCTGGGCTTCCATCAGGGGCACATGCTTGTGGGCCGCCGCATGGAAGACGATCTGGGGACGGTAG
>JAEEGL014630758.1_pt1 | contig 36993 bp, 31 predicted proteins | sample 9134231 | NCBI WGS metagenome assembly JAEEGL01 (sample SAMN16246548, study PRJNA631951) | gut metagenome | biome: gut microbiome; feature: rumen; material: fiber-attached | host: Bos | place: Iran: Karaj | collected 2018-10 | reverse complement strand
CCCCTGATTGATTCCGGTGTTTTTCTCCCCCTTCGTATCGGCACGGGCGGCGCTTCCCCCGCGATCCCGCGCCCCGTAAAAACGTTGTTCCCCCAAACTATACCCCGAAACGGGGGATTTGTCAACACAAAGAAAAACCGCTTGACAAATGTGGTTTATTGCGATAAACTAAAGATGTGGTTTATTCGAATCATCCCACAGTACGGAGGGGTTAATAATGATCGATTTGGAACTCGGCGCGGTGCAGGAACGGTTTGCCGATCTTGTTTGGGCGCATGAACCGGTGAGCTCGGGAGAGCTTGTGAAGATCTGCGAAAAGGAGCTGCGCTGGAAAAAGCCCACCACCTACACCGTTCTGCGCAAGCTTTGCGAAAAGGGCCTGCTGCGCAACGAAAACGGCGTGGTCACCTCGCTGATCCCGCGCGAGGAATTCTATTCAGCAAAGAGCGAGCAGGTGATAAAGGATTCTTACCGCGGCTCTCTGCCTGCGTTCGTGGCGGCGTTTATCAGCCATAAAAAGCTCACGGCGCAGGAGGCGGAGGAGATACAGAAAATGATCGACGATTTCAGGGAGGGTTAATATGAGCTCCGTATTCCTGAAGATTCTGAATATGAGCATCACGGCAAGCTGGCTGATCCTTGCCGTTGCCCTGTTGCGGCTGTTTCTCAAAAAAGCCCCGAAATGGGTCAACTGCCTGATGTGGGCGCTGGTGGGTGTGCGGCTGGTCTGCCCGTTTTCGTTCAAAAGCGTTACCAGCCTGATCCCGAGCGCACAAACGGTGCCCGCCGATATTGCGGCGGCTGAAAGCCCCGGCGTAAATACGGGGATCGGCGCGGTGAACGAAGCGGTGAACCCGGTGCTGACTTCCGCCTTCGGAACAACCGGCACGGGCGCAAATCCCATGCAGGCTGCCCTCACGGCCGCAGCGGCGGTGTGGCTCGCGGGGATCGCGGTAATGCTCGTTTACGCCGCCGTCAGCTTTTTGAAAATGAAGAGAACCGTTCGCGCGGCGGCGCCGACGGATGGCCGCGCGATGGCGTGCGACGAGATCGAAACGCCCTTCATCCTCGGGGTGCTGAAGCCCCTGATCTACGTGCCCTCCGCCCTGCGGGGCGATACGCTGAAATACGTGCTCGACCACGAAGGGGCGCACCTGCAGCGGCGCGACCACATATGGAAGCCTTTGGGCTTTCTGCTGCTGGCGGTATACTGGTTCAACCCCCTGTGCTGGCTCGCCTACGCGCTGCTGTGCCGGGATATTGAAACGGCGTGCGATGAAAAGGTGATACGGGGTTTGGATAAAGACGGTATTTCGGCCTATTCGCAGGCGCTGCTGGACTGCAGCGTAAAGCGCACGCGCTTTGCCGCCTGCCCGCTGGCCTTCGGCGAAGTGGGCGTAAAACAGCGGGTAAAAAGCGTATTAAACTACAAAAAACCGGCGTTCTGGATCGTGGCGGTCGCCGTGATTCTGTGCGTGGGCCTCTGCGTGTGCCTGATGACGGACCCGATCTCCGCCGCCGAAAAAGCGCCTGCGGACCGCCCGCCGGAGCCCACAGCACAGGACGAGCCCTCAATGGACATACCGTCTGAAAAAACAACGGCGGAAGAGCCTGCGGTTACGGAAAAACCGAGATCCGTTACCAAACCGAAACAGGAAGAACCCGCCACCGTCGCCCCGACGACGGAACCAAGTACAACGGAACCGACTACGGCAAAACCTGCGGAAACTACGACCGTTCCCAGTACCGATAGAACGACCGAAAGCATTTCCCAGACGACCACCGCGAAAACGACGGAAGCACCGACGACACAGCCGACCGAGCAGACCACGTCCCGGCCCAAAGAGGAAACAACGCAGGAAGTTAAAACAACTGCCGGGCAACCTGCAAAAAAGGCGCTGAATTATTACGATTACAGCCGCGGCAACGTAAATGCGATCATTGGGCAGCCGGATTTCGGGTACGGGACGGACGAATATCTGCTGACCGCGGTTTATTACGCTTACCACAATTCGGATCTCAATAGTTATTACGGTTACGGTTTTGAGATATCGTACGGCAACGTTGCCGATTACGGCGCTTCCTACGGCGCCGGGATGTACGGCTCGTATCAGGGCTCCGCGGATTGCGTGATCTCGATACAGGGCGACCGGTATCTTTTCCACTGTGCGAAAAACTATTCGGGCAAATGGTACGTGTCCTCTTACGAGGCAGACTAAAAGGAGATTTCCGCATGAAAAAAGCTTCTGCTATACTGGTAACGCTCGTTGTCTTTCTGTTTTTCGGCGTTACCGTTTATGCCGCGTCGCTGGGAGACGTGAATAACGACGGCGACGTAAACGCCGCGGACGCGCGTCTTGCGCTGCGTACCGCCACGGGGCTGGAACCGGAGATCGTACCGGGTACAGACGCTTATGAAGTTGCCGACGTAGATTTCAACGGAATCGTCACTGCCGCGGACGCGCGTATCATCCTGCGCGCCATCGTTGGCATTGAGCCGCTTCCCGGCTATGAGGAGCCAGAACCGCCTTTTGAAAAAGAGCTGCGTGAAAAGCTTTCGGCCGCTATACTGGATGTAGATGTATATACTACGCCCGGGCACGGCAATTACGGCTTCGGTTTTGCGATCGACGAAAACGGAACGTTCGTTGTCCCGTATGATCTGATATACAAAGCCACAAACATGTATATCCTTGGCGGTATGGGCTATACCATTGAATCCGTTCTTGCAGTCGATCACGCAACCGGATTGGCGCTGCTGCGCGTGAGCGGCAACGTACCGTATCTGCCTGTGAGCAGCACGGATCTCAATGAAGGCGACGAGGTGTATACAACCGATTATTTGCACAGTCTTCACCGCATGGCGGTCACCGACCTTGATTCCGGCGCATTCCCGGATATGACCGAACATGCGATATGTGCCGAACTGAATAATCCGCGGCACTGGTGCGATATGAAGTACTATCCCATGGTGGACAGCTCCGGCAGCGTGGTCGGCATTATTATGGAAGAAAATTATGCCAACGGTAAGACAACGGTAAACGCCATACCGATCAGCGCGCTGCCCTCTCCGGAGCAATATAACCCCCGCGATCTCGAAACGTTCATACTCGACGAGTGGCGCGTACGAATGGATTTCCCTGAAGAATCGTTCTTTCTCGTACAGTACGGCACAGGGATCTTTCCGCTAAGCATCGATAACCGAATGCACCCCCACAAGGTGGAACTGATCAACCCGAGGCGGGATTGTCTGGATGTAAAAATCAGCAGGACCGGACACGATTTCATTTCATGGATCATGGAAGTGATCGCAAAACAGCCGTGTGAGAATGTGCCCATTACGATACGTTCCCAGGGGTTATATGAAACTACTGAGCACACCGTGTATATATCCGTTCTGGAGGAAGGCGGCGTCGGAATGGTGGGCGTGGCGCATCTGCCCGACCCCGGTGTGATCTGGAAAATGACGCCGACAGAAATCCTTTCGGATGACTTTCTGAGGATCACATACCGAAAATCCGATACCGACCTTACGAGCGAAGAGCTTTTCTTCTCTTATATCGAAATGCTCGGCGCTTACGGTTATGAGTACGTCTCTGAGAGCTGGGGCGGCGGCGGGCATGGGTATTATTTCCAACTGAAAAAATACGGAGTCACTGTAGCCTATTACGACGCGGAAGATACCGTTACCATAAGGTACAGTTATGAATAAAAGACACAAAATAAAAGACAGGGGATGGTTCTGTCTTCATACAAGGAGTAAACGTATGAAAAAAACAAGTTATAAAATCTGTTCCGCAGTGTTGGCGGTATGTATTTTGTTTGCCGCCGCGCTGCCCGCGAACCTTGCCGGAAACGGCGCGTTCCCGGCGCTTTCCGCCCGCGCCGCCGAGGTCGTGAAAACCGGCAGGATCGGTTCAAACATCGACTGGACGCTCTACAGCGACGGCAAGCTTTCTTTCTCTGGCAGCGGAACGTGGCAGTCGAATTACGGGCATCTGTTCCGTTCAAACACTTCCATAAAAAGCATCGAATTCGGAGGCGTACATAATATCGCACCGTACGCGTTTCAGAACTGCACGTCTCTTACCTCCGTTTCGTTCGGGCGGGCAATGACGAGCATCGAAGAGCACGCGTTTGAAGGCTGCACTTCTCTCAAATCGGTCTCGATACCGGAAACCGTAACGAGCGTCGGAGAATACGCGTTTTTCGGCTGCGCCGCACTTACCGAGGCAAAGCTTCCGAGCGGCCTTCAGACGCTTGAAAACGGCATGTTCCAAGGCTGCGCCTCGCTGGTTTCCGTTCAGCTTCCGGAAAACATCTGGGGGATCGGCGACCACGCGTTTGACGGCTGCACGGCGCTGAAATCGATTGCCCTCCCGGATGTGCTGGTGCTCGGCGAGATGGCGTTTTACAGGTGCACGTCTCTTTCTTCGATCCGTATCCCGGGCGACGTGCAGACCATAGGGACCGGCGTGTTCGCCGAGTGCCGTTCCCTGGCCTCGGTCACGTTCGGAAACGGCGTAAAGAGCATCGGCAACAAGATGTTTACCGCTTGCACCGCGCTCACCTCGGTCAACATTCCGGGCAGCGTGACGAGCATCGGGGAAGCGGCGTTTGGAGGCTGCACATCGCTTACCTCGATCAACATTCCGGGCAGCGTGACCGGCATCGGCGACAGGGCGTTTTCGAACTGCACAAAGCTTGCCTCGATCAGAATTCCGGACAGTGTAAAGAACTTCGGCGAAATGATGTTTTACGGCTGTTCTTCGCTGACGTCGGTAACGCTGCCGGGCAGCATAACAGGCATCAGTAAGAATATGTTCCAGCTTTGTTCGGCGCTTACCTCCTTTACGGTGCCGAACAAGGTAACGAGCATCGGCGCGGGCGCGTTCTCGGATTGTACCGCGCTGAAAACGGTTACGATCCCCCTGAGCGTTACGGGCGTGGGAGACAGCGCGTTTTCAGGCTGCAAAGCGCTTGCGGAGGTGAATTACGCAGGCTATGCGGCGCAATGGAAAAATATCAGCATCGGGAAAAACAACGAGCCGCTTCTAAACGCGAAGCTGAACTGCAAAGAAATACCCGTTGTGGAAGAAGCATGGGAAAACGACGGCTGCATCTATTTCAGAGCCGATAACGTTGTGACCGCGGTGCTCGCGTTCGCGGGCGAAGGCGCGGTGCTGACGAAACCCGACGGGGCCGGAGCCACGGCGTTTGAAAAAGTGGGCACCGGCATGACGCTCACAAAAGCGGACGGCACGGCGCTGACCGTAATCGTTAAGGGAGACGCCGACGGCGACGGCTCGATCACCGCGGCGGACGCGCGTTTTGCGCTGCGCACCGCCGTTTCGCTGGAATCGCCGGACGCAAGTCAAACAAAGGCCTGCCTCGTTGAAAGTGAAGATTCGGTCACCGCGGCGGACGCCCGCACGATCCTGCGCGCCGCCGTCGGGCTGGAAACGCTGCAGCTTTACTGAAAAAACAGAACCAGGGAATCGGTTTTTTCTGAATTCAGAAGGGTTAAAAAATGACGAAAAAAGTGTTTATTGCCGACAAAAAGCTGTTCGCGATGTTCATTGAAGCGATCGTTGGTGCGCTTTTCGCTTTCCTTTTTGCATTTTCAATATCATACGTTTTCAAAATCCGGTTTACAAATGAAGACGGCCGCTGGCTGCTGCCGCTTGTTGCAGGTATCAACCTTGTTCTCAGCCTGATCGCAGAGATCGCTATCGCCCCCAGATGGTGCCGTTGGTATGTTTTTCGGGAAACCGCGTTTGAATGCCGTACGCTGTTCAGGAAAAAGCAGGTCATACCTTACGATAAGTGTTATTATAACTATGCACAATGCTTTTACAAAAAGGCCTCGGGCGGCGGCAGCACGCGGTATTATATCGTCTTCTCCACCCGGGAGCCCACAAAAGACGAGCTGGAACGTATCAACAACGCAAAACCGAAAGAAATATATAAACTGTTGTATTCAAAAAAGACGGTCAGCGAACTGGAATCCGTTCTGCCCGCAAACGTGTTTTTACAGATCACCGCGATCGACAAAACCATTGACCGGATGCAACGGACGGAAGACGGAACTCTGTCCTGATAAAAACAATGTTGAAGACAAGGAACCGTCCCCTGTCTTCACATCAACCTCCATTATGTTGTTTAAATAAGGTTATGCTAAACATGCCAACAAAAAAATCGTTAATTATCTTTTATTTTGATAAGTTTATCATTTTAATCATCGGCATACTTTGCCTTATATATTTGTTTTCTGTTTATCAAATAACGATAATGCTCTTAGTTGTAACAGTTCTGACAATAATTGGCTTTGGTTATATGAGTAAAGAATTATTACTACTACCTATTGATTTAATATATGGAATATGTAACACGACTGTTATTATAAAAGAGTGCATTGGTTCTGAGCGGTTTGAATTTTTCTTAAAAAAACACTGTTCCTTTTGGAAGGTTGTTAACGAAGACACAGAATTCTTACTAATCGTACCATGCGAAATGAGTAAAGATTCTTTGAAATTATCATTCTCTGAGAAAGCTCAAAAATATGAAATCGAGTATTTTCGTTTCTCAAAAATACTTCTTCGCATCAATCAAAGTCATCTCAATCAAAACAATCATTCATGAAGACAGGGGAGAAGACAGGGGACGGTTCCCTGTCCTGGCAAATGAAGACAAGGAACCGTCCCCTGTCTTCACGCCTTGATTGACACGGCGTAAAAAAATATAATCTTCTTTTTTGTCACATTTGGTTGTTTTCAGAGGATTATATGATTGAAAATACATTCGGAGGTAAATATCTTATGAAAAAAGCGCTTTTCAAAACATTCTGCATGATTCTCTGCGCCGTTCTGGCGCTCGGGGCGGCTGTGCCGACGGGCTTCGTCGCCTATGCCGCAGACAGCGGCGATCTGAGCGGAACCATCCATTGGAGCTATACGAACGGCACGCTCAGCATCACGGGCACGGGCGATATACCGATGGGCGCGCTGGCGGCCCCCACCTCGGAGCACGCCGAAAACATCGTAAACGTAACGGTGGGAGACGGGATCACCTCGCTGTGCATGGCGGCCTTCAAGCTCTGCAGAAACTTAAAAACCGTATCTCTGCCGAACACGCTCGTTTCCATCCCGCGCAGCTGCTTTATGGGCTGTGCTCAGCTTACCGAGATCGCCATCCCCGCGGGGGTGCAGAGCATCGGCGAAATGGCGTTTATGGAATGCACGGCGCTGCAGAAGGTGACCTTCGGGGGCAATCTGCACAGCATCGGCGGCAACGCGTTCCGCGGCTGCACGGCGCTGAAAAGCGTGAAATTCCCCGCCAAGCTCAGCTACATCGGCGGCGAAGCCTTTATGGCGACCGGCCTTGAGAGCGTCACCCTGCCGGGCAGCGTGCGCCTGATCGGGAGCTGGGCGTTTGCGCAGTGCCCCGCGCTGAAAAACGCCATCCTCTCTTCGGGCCTTACAACGTTGCCGGACTGCGTTTTCCAGAACAGCGCCCTTGAATACGCGGTGCTGCCGAAGAGCGTGAAAACCGTACACGAAGCTTCTTTTTACAACTGCACGCTGAAAAACATCTTTTATGAAGGCACGCGCGCAGAATTCGAGCAGATCGATATCGTGGGCTCGGCGAACGCGTTCGCCGCCACCGGCAAGCTGTTTGAGGCCGCGAACGTGGTTACGGCGCAGGTAGCTACCGACCTGATGCTGAAACGCGGCGATATCGACGGCGCCGAGGGCGTGACCGCTTCCGATGCGCGCGCCGCGCTGCGCGCCGCCGTAGAACTGGAGCCCATTGCCGCCGCCACCGATACGTTCTATCTTGCCGATACGGACGGCGACGCTGCCGTGACCGCCGCCGACGCGCGTATGATCCTGCGCGCAGCCGTGGATCTGGAAGACCTGAAAAACACCGCCCCGCACACGCCGGGCGCGGTTCCGGACGCCGCGCTCTCCGCGCTGGAGGCGTTTACCGGCACGCTGAACGATCTGTTAAAGCAGTACGACGCCGAGCTGCTCTACTGCGGCGCGATCAGCGGTGTGGAAGCACTGGCAGTGTTCCATGGCAGCAAGGATGCCGTGGTGCTGATGTTTAATGGCAGCGGCGTGTTCTTTAAGCACCGCTTCACCCCCACGGCAGCCGCATCGCAGCTGGAAGCCGCAGCAAAGGAGGCAGCCGGTTCCGACGCCATCGCAGCGCTCGCCCCGGACACCGTTTTCAACGTTTTCCAGAATCTCGGCGGCCCTGTGACCAGTGCAAGCCTCACCTGCGCCACGGACGGCAGCGTGTACCTGATCACCTATTCCGGCGGCAAAGCCGCAAGCATCGCGAGATTCTGAGATTTTATCAATTCGGTTGGTTGCCGGTTGGTTGCCAGTTGGTTGCCGGTTGGTTGCCAGTTGGTTGCCAATTGGTTGCCATTTGGTTGTCACTTGGTTGTCACTTGGTTGCCAAATGGTTGCCAAATGGTTGCCAAATGGTTGCCAACTTGGCAGCGTAGTATAGGTAAGTATAGTATAGTTAAGTATAGTATAGTTGAGGTAAGTTGAGTATAGTTGAGGTGAGTGGAGTACAGTTGAGGTGAGTGGAGTACAGTTGAGGTGAGTGGAGTTGAGTACAGTTCAGTACAGATCGGGGAAAAACGGAATTCCGGTTGCATTTTCGGTTTGTTTATATTATAATTAAGATAAATCATGATTTTCATCGGAGGTTTTCATTATGAAAAGCAACCAGCACCGGCGTTTTGTTTGCGTTGGAAGCAGACTGTTTCGTACCGCAGCCGCGCTTCTGCTTATTCTCGCGATCGCCGTGATCCTTCCGGCCTGCGGCAAAGGCGGCGCCGACCCCTCGGAAAACGACGCGAACGAGCCGAACAACAGCGTTTCCGATATTGACGGTCCCGCGACGGAAGCGGCTTCCGCCGAAACAAAAGACGCCTCGAACAACGCGGCAGCCGACGTGAACATCGTTCACACCGCAGCTTCCTCGCTGAAGCTCGTCGATCAGGATACCGAAGCGTTCACCATGCAGATCCCGGACGGGTGGGAAATGCGCTACGGCTGGGACGGCGAAAAACTGCTGATGATCAGGGTCTACGATCCCGAGCAGCCCATCAACCAAATCTTTTTCGCGACCGATATGGTTCCGTTCCTGCGTACGGAAGCCGCCGCCAGAGAATATGCGAGAACGGGAATGAAGATGTTCAGCGAAGCGGTCGTGCTCGACCCGCCCACCAACGCAAATCTTTTCAGTCAGATCCCGAAGCTGCGCACATACTATCGTGATGCGGTAAATATGGAGACCGCCGCCGAGATCATGCCGGAGATCTTTAATTTTGAATTGCTTGAGAGCGCAGATGCAAATTCGGCGTTCCGCGGCGACAACCTTGACGACAGCGTTCTCTACGGAACCTTCAGAAACGCGGACGGGAGCGCCCTGGGCGAGGGCATGTTCTTTTCCTCCATCGAGGATAATTACAGCGGTATGAATCTGGAACTGTCTTATTACAACGTGTATAACTGTACCATGATCACAAGCGTGAAGGATGAATTCGTGAACTACAAAGAGATCCTGCTCAAATCGTCCGCCTCGCTGAATCTCAAGCAGGAATTCATAGATCTGTCGCTGCAGAACAGTCAAACGTCCTTTTCGTCCCTGCAGCAGATCAACGCGGCGATCTCTGCGTCGTACTACAGTTACAATTCCGCATGGATGGCAAGATCGCAGTCGCAGGATATCGCCCGCCAGAAGCGGAGCGACGCCACGCTCGGCTATGAAAGAGTTTACGATACCAAAACCGGCGATATCTATAAAGCTTACAACGGCTTTACGGACGATTACACGGGCTCGCGGTACCAGCCTGTTTCCGACGATATGTATACGCAGGGCTGGAGCGGTTACATCGAAAAATAAACCGCGCCGCGCGAACAACAGAATACCGCGGGAACACCGGTCTGCCTCAGAAAGCGGACCGGCGTTTTTTATTGTACGGAACGCTTCACGTTTCCCGTTCGATCGATCCGTTTACAGTATTTTACTTCATAATTCAATAATATAGTTTAAGTTTATTTAAGTTATATTTTTTATGATTCTTTTAATAAATACTTGTACCCGCCTTTTTTTTATGATATCATGTTAAAAAAGGCTGCCGAAGGCGGTTTCTTTGTGTTACCGTTTTCCCAAACGGGCAGAAAACCGCCGACGGATTTTCCCGGAGGGACCCACGTGCAGAAACCCGGCAAAAACACGCCCGCGCCCGAGAACGCGGCGCAGGAAAACAGCGTATATCTTGACGGACTTTACAACTCCGCCGAGGACATCAGCGATTTAAAGAAAGAAAAGGCCGGCAGGGCCACCAAGGGCGATAAGATCGTTGTTACGGTGCTCGCGGCGCTCAACCTCGCCGTGCTGATCGCGATCGCGTTTCTGATGCGCTCCGGCGACCGGTGGAAGACCTACGGCAGCGAAAACAACACGCCGCTGAACCCCGAAACCGATTTTTACCAACCCGCCGACGCGATCAGCGCGGACCTGAAACCGGCGATCCGGGGCGTGGCATTCCCGGAGGGCATCCAGGATTCCTTCAAGGCGCTGTATTCCTCAAATCAGGACGTGGTGGGCTGGATCCGCGTGGGCGGCACCTGCATCGACTTTCCGGTGCTGAAGGCCGAAGACAACCTGAAGTACGAGCGCGCCAATTTCTATCTTGAAAGCGACCACCGGGGCTCCATATGGATGGACTTCCGCAACGAGATCGGGCCGGGCAGGAATTCGCTTTCGCGCAACACCATCATCTACGGGCACCACCTCACCACCGACGACGCGATCTTCGCCGAGCTTGAAAACTTCGAGAACGTGGAATTCTACAAGCAGAACCCCGTGATCGAGATGAACACCCTGTACGATAACTACAAATGGAAGATCTTCGCGTGCTTTATCACGAACGCCGAGCCTCAGGACGACAACGGCCACGTGTTCTACTACTGGACGCCGTACCTTTCGGACGAAGAGATGGCAGGCTTTACGCAGGAAGTGATGCGCCGCAGCTGGATCGTGAACCCCGCGGTGGACATTCTGCCCACGGATCAGCTGCTCACACTCTCCACCTGCACGTATATGATGAACCAGAACGAATACTACGAGATGCGCTGCGTTGTGATGGCGCGCCTCGTACGAGAGGGTGAAGACGAAACGGTGGACGTATCTAACGCCTGGCAGAACCAGAACTGCCGCATGCCGCAGCTGTGGTACACCCAGAAAGGCATTGCGAACCCCTTTAAAGACGTACCCATCTTCATTGAATATTGACGAACTGTTCCGGGGAGGACCAGAATGGATTATACAGACGACAAGCAGAAAACCGCCGACGAACTGCGGGACTCGATGGCCGAGGGCGCAGGGCGCAACGTTGACGATATCATTGGGGAGATCATCGGCGGCACCGGCGATTACAGCTCAGAGTATGCCGATATGTTCTCAAAATACAACGCCGAAGACGCCGAGATCGACACCGCGGGCGGGTTCCCGCGCAGGGATTACAGCGCCGAGGCGGACGCTGCAATTGCGGACGAAAAAGAGATGGAACGCCGCATCGCCCGTAAAATGGCGCCCAGCGTGCGCGGTACGATCGGCGCGGTGCCCATGGACGCCCCCGAACCCGTGAAGCCGGAATTCGGCTACGACGGCAGCGTGCTCTACCCCACCGAGGGCGTGGGCGAGAGCGGCGAGCGCGTGGTGTTCGACGCCGACTGGGAGAATCAGGCCAAGGAAGAGGCCGCCAAGCGCAGTCACTATTACCGCAACGACCCGCACTTCCAGCCGCCGCCCTATACCAACGAATTCCAGTTTTCGGGCGTGAACGAACCGCGGGAAAAGAAGACTGAGCCCAAGCAGCCGAAGCCCGCTGCTCCCCGCGTAAGAAAAACCGATACGGGTACGATGCAGCCCCGCACATATTATCAATCCCCGATAAAGGAACCGGATATGGAGATTAAAGGAACCCAGCAGGATAATAAGCCCGCAATGCCCAGAAAATTCGCATCCGACGCGCTGAATAAAGAAACGCCTGCCGCGCCCAAACCGGAAGAGGAAGAAGAGCCCCGCGGCCTGCCGCCCGAAAAACAGCGTTCAATCGACAACGCCGTGCTGGAGGCCTTTTCGAGCGATTTCACCAGCGACGAGGCTTTTAAGGAGCGCTGGAAGGAAACCGTAGAAAAGGCGCAGCGCCGCAAGGAGCAGAAGGCCCGCGAATCGCAGGAGGCGGAAGCGAAGCTCCGCTCGCAGATGCTGCTGGAAGAAAGAAAGCGCCGTATCGCGCAGATGGAAGAGAACCAGTCCTTAAATCCCCCGCCGCCCCAGAAGGGCACCTTCACCCCCGCCGCCGTTTACAAAAGCACCCCCGTGGAGGGCGTGAACAAGATCGTGGAAGAAGCCCCCGACGCGGAACGGCTGGACGACGCCACCGTGCGCAAGATGCGCGCGCTCTCTTCCGCGCAGGAAAAAACCATTACGAAAACAAGGGGCGAGAAATTCTCGTTCTTTATGAAGACCCACTTCTCGAAAGAGGGCTTCCGCAAGTTCGCCCGCAAGAACCTGCCCAACAAGGACGATTCCGGCAAAGAGAAATTCCGCAAGGCGGTTATGGATATCTCCTTTGTGGCGCTCGTGTGCGGCATTGTGTATCTGGGCATCTACGGCTACAACTACTTTGAGCGCATCCGCGAAGTGAAAGCCGGAAGAGATTCCATTGAGATCTGGGACGATCTCCCGGATTACGAGCTGGACGAAGCCTGGGCAAAGATGAAGGCAAAATACCCCGACGTGGAATTCCCCGAGGGCATGAGCATCAAATTCGCCGAGCTCTACGCCACCAGCAGCGACGTTGTGGGCTGGCTCAGCATACCGAACACCAAGATCAGCACCGTGGTGCTGCAGACCACCAACGACGAATATTATCTGTACCGTAATATTTACGGCAAATACAGCCGTTACGGCAACCCCTACGCAAAATACAACTGCGATATGGGCAAAACAGGCCTGAGCAAGAATACGATCATTTACGGCCACAACACCCACGACCACCTGATCTTCAACCGTCTGGAAGCGTATATGACGGTGGAGGGCTACCTGAACGCCCCGATCATCACGCTGGATACCCTGTACCACGGCACCACCAAGTGGAAGATCTTCGCCGTGATGCTCACCAACGCGGATCCGGACGACGACAACGGCTATCTGTTCGATTACCTGTACCCCACCTTTGCAAGCGACGACGCGTTTCTGGCGAAGATGGGCCAGATCAGGGCGCGCTCAATGATCCACACGGGCGTGGACGTGCTGGCCGGCGATAAAACGCTGATGCTCTACACCTGCTACCGCAGCATATTCAACAGCGGGCGGCTTGTGATCGTGGCGCGCCAGCTCAGAGAGGGCGAGAGCGAAGCCATAGATACCACACAGGTGTATTACGATTCCACCGCCATCTTCCCGGCGGCATACTATACCGGCAGCAGGACTGCCGCAGCCCCCGTTACAACAACGTCATTCTCAGGCTACTCCACGCCTGCAACGAGCGCACCCACCACCGAGCGGCAGACCGACGCTGATACCACCGCATACTACGAACCGGATACCACACGTTACAGCGAACCTGACGAGGGCGACGACGAGCCCGAATACGACCCGCCCGATGAAGACGAGCCCGCGGGCGGCGACGAAGATTACGGCGATTACAACGACACCGTCGGCTGAGCACAAAGCCGGGACCGTATTCATATCTGTTACGGAAAGGGAAAGAGTATGAAAGCGAGATTATTCATTCTGGACGGCAGCACGGTAAACGCCGATCAGAACTTTGACGAGGTACTCAGGCGCACCTTTAAGAACGTGATGACCGATAACGGCGCGATACAGCATTTTACTTCGCTCAAAGACGCAACCGTTTCCATCGGCAAGGCCTTCTCGGATTCCGATACCGTGATCTTTTTTGCCGACGTGAGCAAATTTGCCGATACCAAAGATATCCTCTGCAAGGCGCTGGGTATGAACCTGATCGTGGATGAGCTGCTGCTGAGCGTTGCGCTGAAAAACGCCACCGATACCGATCTGGATTCCGCCTACTTCAATATCTGCCACGCGGGCGTGGCCGAAAACGGCACGGTTTTCGTGCTGAAGGACGGGCTCTTCGCGGGATTTGCCAGCAAGCGCGGGCATCAGACGGTGCTGCTTCTGCCCCTGGCGGGCGAGCGCACCCGCGTGCTGCTCACTTCGCAGGTGATCCCGTACCTGAACGATAACTTCGGCGCAAACATCAGCCTCACCCCGCTGCAGTTCTTCTATGCGCAGCAGCTGGCGGCCTCCGCCAAACGGGAGGGCGTGAAGATCGCACTGTCGGCAACGAAATCCGCAACTGTGTTCAAGGATTACCTTGCCGCCGAAACACCGGAGCTGGCACAGCGCGTGCTCATGGGCATGAAAGCCGAAAACCGCGGCGCCACCCCGCCCAACGAATACGTGGTGAACCTTTCGATCACGGCGGCGGAGTTCTGCGGCGTGCCCTACGGCGTGGCCATTTCAAACGCCTATTACATCGGGGACGACCCCAACGCCCAAAAGATCGTGTTTATCGCTGTCACCAACCCCACCGAGACCACGGTGAGGGAGCTCAGGAGTTTCTACGGCGAGAACACCGGCGATTTTCTGTTCCGCTGCTGCGGCGAGCTTTGCAAATTACTGGGGCGCATCATCGATAACGACGCGGGCATGGCGGAGCAGAACAAGCTCACCGAGGCCGCCCATGAACAGGAACGCAAACAGGCGAAAAAATACAAGGCCGCCATTGCGGTGGTGGCTGTGCTGATCGTGCTGATCACGGCGGCGGGAGGCTATTACTTCCACCGCAACGCCTACACGGTACAGCAGTGGCTGGACCGCTATATGCCCTTCCTCCAGGAGCTCACCACCGAAAAGGAGACCGAGCTCACCACCGACAAAGACGGCTACGCCTTCTATACCGTCACCTCGGAATCTCAGACCGCCATCGGAGAATAAACCGCCTATGGTTATAAAACACACTGTAAAAAAAGCCCTGATACTGCTGCTCGCCTGCGCGCTGGTATTTCCCTTCGCGCAGATTCACGCCGGCGCCGCCACCGTGCTGGTGGGCGATCTGGATTTCAGCGGCAACATCGAATCCGCCGACGCGCGTTTCGCGCTGCGCATGGCTGTGGGGCTCGAAAAAAGCACGCCCGACCTTATACGCGTGGGCGACGCCGATAACGACGGCGCCGTGACCGCATCCGACGCGCGCATCATACTGCGCGTATCGGTGGACCTTGAGGATCTGGGCGGCAAGACCGTGGAAGCCGAGCCGGACCCCAACGCCGAAAAATGGGCGAAACTCACTTTTACCGTGCCTGCGGACCCGGTGATCAACGCGAAGCACGATACCTTCACCTTTATTGAATACGGCAACGGCGACGGCGTAGGCCTGCCGCAGCAGGGCGCCATTATGATGGGCGAAGCGGGATTTACCTATGAAGAGATCCTCAGCTATTACTTCCCCGGCACCCGCATCGAGAAAGACCCGGATTACCCGGATACCGTGTATTACCCCGAAACCTACAACACCTACGCCGGGTATTTCGATACCGAAGAGCTTTTGGCGCGCATCATCTATATGGAGATCGGCGACGAATCCCCCGAGGCCGCCCAGAAGGCGCAGGGCGTGGCGGTATTGAGCCTTCTCAAATATTTCGATTTCAACGTGCGCAATTATTACCAGGTGGGGCTCCCCTCTTATACGGGCTATTCGAGGCTGCCCGAAAACGTGAAAAAGGCGGCGCATGAGATCCTCGGCGAATACCTCGTGATGGAAAACGACCCCTCGAAAGAGGCGGTGCTGGCGGCGTATTTCGATATGTCCGCAGGCAGAACGCTCAGCGCCAAAGAGGGCTGGGGCGGCGCCGATTACCCGGTGAGCGCGGCCTCCCCGTGGGAAATGAACCATCCCCGCTTCATCACCACCTACACCTGCTCTTCCGAAGAGATGCGCGAATACATCATGGACTGGGATTCTTCGGTACAGCTTTCAGACAACCCGGCGGACTGGCTTGAGATCGTCTCGCACGACGGCTGCATCGACGAGAACCGCGGCTACGTGACCGAGATACGCATCGGCAACAAGTACCTGAAGGGCATCGCCCAGTTCAACTACAAGGTGATCGATCTGAAAACGCCGGCGTTCAGGGTGGTTTATACGCCGTAATGGCAGTTTAACGCTTTGCTGAATTGAAAATGGAAAATGGAAAATTGAAAATGATGGAAACCGGCGCGGATCGCAAGTGATGCAAACATCCGCAGGCTATCTCTGCGTGAAGCAGAAGCGCCGATCTAAGCTGGAACACAGAATCTCAATTTTCCATTTTCAATTTTACATTTTCCATTAAAAAATCGGGTGGTTTTATGGACAAAGAACGAATCGAAGCCGCGGTCAGAGAGATTCTGATCGCCATCGGCGAAGACCCCGCGCGCGAGGGGCTGGTTGAGACCCCGAAGCGCGTGGCGAACATGTACGCCGAGATCTTTTCGGGGCTGGAAAAGGACCCGAAGGAATTCATAAAGATGTTCAACGAAGAAAATAACGACGAGATGGTTGTGGTGCGGGATATCCCCCTCTACTCCATGTGCGAGCACCATCTGCTGCCTTTCGTGGGCAAGGCCCACATCGTGTATATCCCGGCGGGCGGGCAGGTGATCGGGCTTTCAAAGCTTGCGCGCATCGTGGATAATTTCGCCCGGCGGCCCCAGCTGCAGGAGCGCCTTACCGCGCAGATCGCCGATTTTCTCTGCGAAAACCTGCACCCCAAGGGCGTGGCTGTGATCGTGGAGGCCGAGCACCTGTGCATGACCATGCGCGGCGCAAGGGCGGCGGGCGCGCTGACCCGTACGAGCGCCATGCGGGGCGTGATACGCTCCGACGCCAGAACCAGATCCGAAGCGCTGGCGCTGATAGATTAACAGCTTAATATAGGATATTTAAAAAAGACAGGTCCTCCCTGTCTTTTTTCGTTGTATAATATGGGTTTACTTTTCGATATACCCGTCGATGCCGAGAGAATACATATCGTCGGTGACGGCCTTGTAGCGGTCGCCGGTGTAGTCGTCCGTAAAGCCGTTGTAGGCGCGGTAGATCTCGTTGGTTTCAACGTCGTACACGCGCTCGTAGCCGAGGGTGGCGTCGCTCTGCTTCTGGCTGATGATATCGTAAGATGTGCTGCGCTGCGCCCACGAATCCATGATCATATCGGAGATCGAATCGTACACCCGCTGGTTGGCGATGATCGTGGAAACGAGCTGCCCCTCTTCGGCGTTGAAGCCGTTTACAAAAGCGGTGCTGAACTGCAGCGACGCGATGCACTCGTCGTAGATCGGCTGCCAGTTCACGAAATCGTCGTCCGGGGCGAACATCAGGATCGTATGGTAGACGTTCAGCGGCGCGAGATCGAGCCCGAACATGTAATAGGAACCGGGGTCGGACACGGTGGCGGTAAACAGGCCCTGATTCGTTTCGCCCTCCGCATTCGTGAAGGTGGCACGGAGCACGTCGCCGCCGAAGGGGCCCGCGCCCATGTTTTCAACCACCGTAAAATCGTTCATATAGGGGAAGTATTTGTAGCCCAGCTCTTCGGTGTTCGAGTATTCGGCGTTTTCGTTCCAGACCGTGAAATACGCTTCCGCTGTCTGCGGGTCGATGGGGGCGAGCTTGGAGAACATCGCGTCGGGGTAAAGGCTCCGGTACTGATTTCTGGCTGCCTCGCTCTTTAAAAAGCCCTCGGTTTTTAATGAAAACAGAAACATGTAATTCATGTCGTCGGGGTCGTACACGCGGAAGGAATAGTGGATGTAATCCACCTGCGGCACCTCCACCATCCACCCCTCGGGCACCTTAAGGCTGATAAGCCCGTTATCGTAGTCCGTAAGGCGTACGGAATCTGCCTTTGCCCTCGAGATCTTCAGCCCGGCTTCAACGGGCGCGGATGAAGCTTTTGTACCGTCAACGGACGTGTTGCCGGTGCCGGTTGCGGCGGTGCCTTCTTCAGGGGGCGGCGTATTGCCGCCGCACGCGGCGCATGCCAGCAGCGCGAATACCGTAACCAGCGCAAGAAATACAAGGGAAATACGTTTTTTCATTATATATACCTCCTAATAATGATTCTCAGATCACTTCAATGCTGTCTCCGGCGTAGACCCTGCCACCCTTCACTACGACGGCGAACACGCCCTCACGGGGCATCACGCACTTGCCCACAAGCTTGCTGATGGCGCAGCCCTCGTGGCATTCCTTGCCGATCTGGCTGATCTCGAGCACGCACTCCCCTACCTGCAGGCGCGTGCCCACCGGCAGCGTATAGAGCTCAATGCCCTCGGTGGTGATGTTCTCGGCGAACACGCCGTGGCAGAGCCCGTTCGTGGGGCCGCTTTTCGCCTTTTCGATGCTCTCGGCCGCCAACAGGCTTACCTGCCGGTGCCATTTACCGGCGTGGGCGTCGCCCTCCACACCGAAATTCTCGATCAGCACGCCCGGGTTCACTTTTGTTTTGGGCGTGCCCTTTTTTTCACTGATGTTTACCGATAATACCTTGCCTGACATTGTTTTCTTTCAAAAGACAGGGGACGGTTCCTTGTCTTCAACCGTCAAGACAGGGAACCGTCCCCTGTCTTCTGTCCTTTTATCCTCCTATTTTATTCATCGCGTGGATGTTGCCGTAATCGCACCCGAAGGCGTGACCGGCGGGTTTACTTAAAATCGCCTTTTCGATTGCTTCGATCAGGCGATTTTCGTCGTTTAAGAACGGCTTTAAGTCGTACGCCGTGTCGTAGGCGAGGCAGGGGCGCACCTCCCCGGTGGAAAGCAGCCTTACGCGGCTGCACCGGGCGCAGAATTTTTCGCTGACCGGCGAAATAAAGCCCACCTTGCCCTTGAAACCGGGGGCGGTGTAGTACTTTGCCACGCTCTCGCCGGGCTTCTTTGCGGGCAGGGGCGTCAGGTACGGGAAGCGCTCTAAAAGCTCCGCCGCCTTTATCACAAGCGCGTCGTTTTTGCCCTGCTCGGAGAAGGGCATCAGCTCGATAAAGCGCACGTCCACGGGGTTATCGCGGGCAAATTCGATCAATTTTTCGGCCTGCGTATCGTTTTCGCCCCTGATCAGCACGGCGTTCACCCGCACCTTTGAAAAGCCCGCGTCCAGCGCCGCCTGAATGCCCCGCAAAACAGAGCCCAGCGCGTTTCTGCCGGTGAGGCGGCGATAGACCTCTTCGTCCAGCGAATCGAGGCTCACGTTCACCGCGTCCACGCCCGCCTGCCGCAGCGCCCCCGCCTTTTCGGCAAGGCAGACGCCGTTGGTGGTGAGGGCGAGGGTCTTCACCCCCGGGATCGCCCTGACGCGCGCCGCGATCTCGGCAAGGTCTTTGCGCAGCAGCGGTTCGCCGCCGGTGAGGCGCACCTTGTTTACGCCCGTTTTCACGAACGCACGCACCAGTATTTCGATCTGCTCCGGCGTGAGCTCCTCCCCTTCGGGGCAGGCAGCGCCGCAGTAAAGGCAGTTGAGATCGCACCGCTGGGTGAGGCTCACCCGCAGGTAATCCACTTCCCTGCCGAACCCGTCACGCATGATATACCGTCTTTCCGCCCGTTTTGGAAACGAGCTTTATCTGTTCCACCGTCATGGCACGGTCAACGGCCTTGCACATGTCGTACACGGTGAGCGCCGCCACACTCGCGGCGGTGAGGGCCTCCATTTCGACGCCCGTTTTGTAGGTGCATTTTACCGTGGTTTTAATATAGAGCGCGTCACGCCCGTTGTCAGCGAACTCCACCTCCACCTTTTCAAGGGGAATGTTGTGGCACAGCGGGATCAGCTCGAAGGTGCGCTTCGCCGCGGTGATGCCCGCAATGCGCGCCACCGCCAGCGCGTCGCCCTTTTTGAGCTCCGCGTTCAGAAGTTTTTGCAGCGTTTCGGGCTGCATTTTAAGGGTGGCGGCGGCAACGGCGACGCGCTCGGTGACCGCCTTTTCGCCCACGTCCACCATGCGGGCCTCGCCCTTCTCATTTAAATGGGTAAATTCGTCCATGATAGGCCTCCGAAATAGTTAGGAGTGAGGAGTGAGGAGTTAATGCGGAATTCGGAATGCGGAATTACCATCTGGGTTAATTGTTAATTGCTCACTTCTTCATTTTTCATTTTTCATTTTTCATTTTTCATCGTTCATCATTCATCATTCATCGATCTTATACCCTCCCATTTCTTCCAGCCGGGCGCGGAACGCTTCGCCGCGCAGCATATGGAAGAACGCCTGCACGTGCGGATGGTCGGCATAGGCTGCCGCCACAAGAAAATCGTATTCCTCGTCGCACAGGGGGATAAAATCCAACCCGTACATCTTTGCGGCGGAATAGATGCCGAGGCCTACGTCCGCGTTGCCCGCCGCCACAGCGGCAGCCACGGCGGTATGGGTGAATTTTTCGTTGGAATAGCCGTTTATCTCACGCGGGGAGACGCCGTTCTGTTTCAGAAGATGGTCCAGCAGCACCCGGGTGCCCGCGCCGCGCTGGCGGTTGACGTACCGCACGCGCTTCAGATCGGCAAGCTCATGCACCCCTGCGGGGTTGCCCTTCTGCACCATGAAGCCCTGTACGCGCTTCACGCCTTTTTTCAGCACCGCGCCGCCGTTCGGGAAATAATTCTTTAAGATATGTTCGTTATACGTGCCGGTATCGCCGTCCAGCAGGTGGATGGCTCCCATATGCGCCTGCCCGGCGCGCACGGCGGAAACCGCGCCCATGCTGCCCACGTGGGAGCTCTTTACGCGGAAGCCGCACCCCGTACGCTGCAGCAGGTCGGCAAGCTCGTCGATAATGGGGTCGTGGCTCCCCGTTACGATCAGGGCGTTTTCGATCTCGTGGACGGGACGCAGCAAACGCACCTTCGCCTTTTCGCCAGCCTCAAGCCCCTCGCAGTTCTGCGGGATCTCTAAAATACCGTCCGCCTTGGTGAGACTTGTGATCACGCCCGCGCCGCCGGAAAGCGGCATACAGGCGTATTCCCCGCCCGCGCAGCCGATGGAAACGCGCACGAACTCCTGATATTTGAGGGATGAGGTCAGCTTTCTGCCGAGCGTCGCCTCCACGGTTTCGTACGGCAGCGCTTTTCTGCCGTAATACCGGTCGATCAGCGGTTTTACGCACTGCTCCATCACCACCACGGCGGATACCGGGTACCCGGGCAGCCCCACCGCGGGCTTTCCCTTTGCCGTGCCCAGCACCGCGGGCTTGCCGGGTTTGATGCCGATACCGTGCACCAACACCGCGCCGCGGGAGGCGATCACGTCGGAAGTATAGTCGTCCCGCCCGGCGGAGGAGCCCGCCAGCAGCAGCGCCGCGTCGCACTCCTCCAGCGCCGTATCCAGCGCGGCTGCAAGCAGCTCTTTTTTATCTTTTACAATGCCGTACACCTTCGCCTGCGCCCCCCAGCCGGAAAGCATGGCGGAAAACACGGCGGAATTGGATTCGATGATCTCGCCCTTTTTCGGTTCGGCGGTGGGCGGCACGATCTCGTCCCCCGTGGGGATGATACCGAACAGCGGGCGCTTTTTCACGGGGACCTGCGTTACCCCGCCCGCAAGGAACGCGCCGATCAGCGCGGGGGTGACTTCCGTGCCCGTGGGGGCGATCATATCGCCCATGCAGATATCCTCGCCCACCTGCCGCACGTTCTGCCAGGGAGCTGCGGCGGAGCGCAGGGTCACGCTGCCGGCGGCGTCGTCGATCACGTCTTCCACCATCACCACGGCGTCCGTACCCTCCGGCAGCGGGTCGCCGGTATCCACCGGGACGTACTGCGCGGGGCTGAGCACCACCGGCGTGCGTTCGCTGGCCCCGAAGGTATCGGCGGCAGCTACGGCAATGCCGTCCATGGCGCTGGCATTATAGTGGGGCGAAGAGATGGCGGCGTACACCGCCCGGGCAAGGCGCCTGCCCAGAGCAGCGGCGGAAGGCACCGTTTCTTCGGCGGCGGTAAAGCCGAGCCTGTCCGCGGCGGAAAGAAAGATCTCCCGCGCGGAAGCAAGAGGAAGATTGTTGAGGTAGTGGTGTTTCATTCAGTATTCTCCTTTGGCGTAATAACGGAAACACATACAACGGAAGAAACAATTTGCTATAGACAGGAAGAATTATTATCCTTGCCCATCTGATTTGGATTTAAAGAAACTGACATTAATCAATAGTATCTTTGATAAAGTAAAAATCTTTAATCTCTTTGATTCTTTTATACTGGTTATACCAATGCGGGCATGTATCAATATGAAACAATCGCTTTTGGTCACAACGTGCGCAAATCTGATTCTGAGGAACACCAAGAATACATATTACTCTTGTTTTGTCATAGATTTCCCCGTTGCACGAAGGATACAAATGTATTTTATGATTTTTATCTTTACGATAGCCTGTGTATATGCCATAAGGTTTGCTTTTATCGTTTGATAAAAACACCAAGTCATCATTCTTCCCAATACGAATGGTATTGGGAAGATCCGGAATAAACACGGAAATATCAATAAAACCAAACAACTCATTTGCTATTTGTTGATTGATTCTATACTCTTCTATCGACAAATGTTTGCGTAAGCTCCCATTGTTGTCATAAAACAAGACTCTAACTAATTGGACAGTCATTTTTCGACGATGATAGTTTTGAGCAGCATTGGCGGATTTTTGGCGCTGTATTCTTAACCTATGTTGCAACGCAGACACCCTACGTTGTTCATTGGCAGTTTTTTGTATGGCAACTGCACGCAAAGCTGCAACAATCTTTTCATAGTCTTCTTTTTTTGGATGTTCTATTGGATAATTATTCTTTGTTTTTTTCTCTGGTTTTGAATGGTGACGTATAAAGTGCTTAGCAACAAAAAAAACTAACAAGACAGCGAACAATACCAAAACAATAATCTTAGTTACGGAATTGTTTTCTTTTTGCTCTTGTGGGTTATAGTCTGCAATTTGCGATTCAGTTACGTTAGAACGAACATACGTGTGTTCTTCAAGAGGTTTATCATCGAAGGATTCAGGCTCCTGACGATTATATGAATTGCCGCCGGAAGAATCTCCTGAGTTATCACCGGTTTTGTCAACAAAATCATAAGGACAAGTGCCGCCCTCATGTGAATGTGCAGGGTAGCCATGGTGAAAATGGTATTCGCCCGTGTCCCAATCATAATGCCCTCCCTGCGAATCTGTTTTACCGGGATGTGCTTGAACAAGCTGGGAACAAGCAAAAATCAGGAATAAAGAAATCAAACAAATAAGCGTTTTTTTCATTAATTCATTTCAGACACATAGCGTATTAACGCAAAACAAAGCGCGTAAACATGCTTACACGGAAGTTGACGATGCACAAAATCATAACAGTCACATGATGTACGCGTTACAGTATAAAATCCTTGTGTATTATCCTTTACATGTGCTTTGATAAACGCAGACTCAGTTTTCACATCTAAACAGATATCTTTTTGAGGAATCTGTAAACCATACAAAATGCGTTTACGCTGATTTATCGTTTGATGCTCCGCTTTTGGCCATTTAGATGGTAAAGCTTCCAGTTCAGCAATCTTAAACTCTTGCATCATCTCAATATAATCCTTTCAAAAATCTATCTGTACCTGATCTCGTCTGACAGAATAAGCAGATTCTCTATCTTCGGCAGAGGTCTTTCCCGAAACCTATTACTGTTTTTTCTGAAATTATGTAAGAATTAATCCTTCAAGTTTTCAGTCATAATTATGCAAACGGGTACACCGATACCGCAGACCCTTTTTCAAGCCCTTCGCTCTCGCGGGGGATCACGGTATAGCCGTGGGCGGCGGCGAGCAGCGAGATCACGCCGGATTTGGCGTACACGGGCACGGCAGAACCGTTTTCGATGCGCACACACAAGAGCTCTTCCCTCCCGTGGTTGGAGGATACGTGCTCCGACAGCGGCAGCGTCAGAGGCAGGGCGGCGTCAGCGCGGCCCGTGCGGACGAAAACGTGGCGCTTTACCAAAATCTGCGCCATAAAGAAGCAGGCGGCGGGGTGGCCGGGCAGACCGAACACCGGCGTGGAGCCGATCTGCCCCAGCACGGTGGGCTTGCCGGGCTTCACCGCGATGCCGTGGCAGAAGAGCGTGCCGTGTTTCTGCACCAGCGCGGCGGTACGGTCCGCATCCCCCGCGGAGGACCCGCCGGAGAGCAGAAGTATATCGCTCGCCGCCGCCGTGCGGGTGATCGCGTCCGAAAGCGAAGCTTCGTCGTCCTTGATAATGCCGTAATTTACGGGTTCGCACCCGAAGGAAGAAACGAGAGAGGCGAGCAGATGGGAATTGACGTCCCGCACCTGCCCGATCTCAGGCGTTTCCCCGATATTTACAAGTTCATCCCCGGTGGAGAGGATCCCCACCCGGAGCTTTTTGTATACCGTGACCTCTTCCCTGCCCATGGACGCGAGCACGCCCACGGCGGCCGGGGTGAAAAGGGCGCCTTTTTTCAGCACGGTCTGCCCCAAAGCCACGTCGTCCCCGGCGCGGGTCACGTTCTGCAGGGGGCTCACCGACGTATATACAAGGCATACGCCGTTTTCGGTATCGGTGTGTTCCACCGGCACCACCGCGTCCGCCCCTACGGGCAGCATGCCGCCGGTGGGGATCTTCACGCATTCGCCGGAGGAAAGAGAAATATCCGTTTTTTCACCCATGCCCACCTCGCCGGTGATATCCAGCATCGCGGGCAGCGTGCCGGAAGCGCCGAAGGTGTCACGCGCCGAAACGGCAAAGCCGTCCATAGTGGAGCGGTCAAAAGCGGGCACGTTTTCTGCGCTCACGATATCCTCGGCCAGCACCCGCCCACAGGCGGCGCAAAGGGGCAGCCGCTCCGTTTGCGGCGGGGCGACGTTCACGTTGTGTTCGGCGATCCCGATCGCCTCAAGTAAAGTGATTACGTTGAGCATTGCTATTCACAAAATGGAAAGTGTAAATGCTGAGATGAATGAACAATTAACAATTAAAAATTAAAAATTGATAAAAGATACGTTCTCCGAAATTGTTAATCGTTCATTGTTCATTGTTCATTGGAGCGAAAGCGACAATCAGATCTTCCACTGCGAGAGAAAGCGTTTGCCGAACTCGCTTTCGGGGGCGCTGAGCGTGGCGGCGTCGCCGTATTCGGCGACCTGCCCTTTGTACAATATCAGGTATTTTGTGGCGATCTGCTGCGCCTGGATCGGCAGATGGGTGCTCATTACGAGGGTTGCGCCGGTGTTTTCGCAGTAGCGTTTCAAGAGAAGCGAGAGCCGTTCGCCGGTTTCGATGTCCGCGGCGGAAAGGGGCTCGTCCAACAGCAGCAGTTTATAGTTACCTGCCAGCATCCGGGCCAGGCACAGCCGCTGCCGTTCGCCGCCGGAGAGCCGGTCCGCCCGCTTATCCTTTAAGGCGGTAAGCTCGCATTCCTCCAAAAGCGCCGCGATATCCGCATCCCCGCGCATGCCGAGACGCAGGTTTTTTTCCGCCGTACCGCGGAACACGTAGGGCTGCTGCGGCTGGTAGCCCGTTTCCTTTACGGGCACGGAATAATCGATTTTGCCTTCTTCCGGCTTTAATACGCCCGCAAGGATGCGCAGAAGCGTACTTTTGCCGGAGCCGTTGGGGCCGATGAGCGCCACGCGCTCGCCGGGGGCGACGGTGAGCGAAGGGATATCCAGCGAAAAATCGGAGGCGTATCTTTTTTTGAGGTTTTCGATACGTATCATTTCATCTTCTCCTGCAGCGTATAGGCGGGGATGTTGGCGATCAGAGAGATCAGCATCAGTATCACGCCCAGCGCCAGCGCACGGCGAAAATCGCCCTTGTTGGATTCCAGCAGGATCGCCGTGGTCATCACCCGGGTTTTATACTGGATGTTGCCGCCTACCAGCGATACCGCGCCCACCTCGGCAATGGAACGCCCGAAGCCCATCAGCGCGATGGTAACGAACTGGGGCGCGCATTCCCGCAGTAAAAGCGAAGTCTGCCGCCCGCCGGAAAAGCGCATGCCCCGGGCGGTTTCCAGTATCAGGGCGCTCTTCTCCCCCGCCGCGGCGGCGGAGAGGCCGATGACCACCGGCGTGATCAGCAGCACCTGCGCGACCACCATAATGGGCACGCTGAACATCAGGTGCAGGCTGCCGAAGGGCCCCACGCCCCGGAACAGCATAAACACCACCAGGCCCGCCACCACCGGCGGCAGGCCCATTAAAGTGTTTACAATGCGCAGCAGCAGGCTCCTGCCGATGAACCGGCGCTTGCCCAGCAGCACGCCCAGAGGCATCCCCAGAATGCAGGAGATGCTTGTGGAAAAAAAGCTCATTGTGAGCGTGGTGCCTATGATCTGCATCAGCTCCGCATCGGGATGCAGCAGCAGAGAGAAGGCTTCATTCAAATAATCCATAAGTTAAAAAGCCGCTGATCGGGGCTGCGAGAATCAAACAAAAACCGTTTCTCACAGCCCTGAAGCGGCTGAAAACTCTTATTTTTCAATCAGGAAGAACAGCTGCTCGCCGTACTGCTCTTTGCCGTATTCGGCGATCAGAGCGGCAGCTTCGTCGGAAAGCATCCATTCGATCAGGGCGTTGGCGCCTTCGGTGTTGATGGCAACGTCCGTGCCCGCAAAGGCCTCGGCGTCGGCCTTCACGCCCAGAAGAGAATAGGTGTTCTTCATATCGTCGGCCTCTTCCTTCAGGATGGCGAGATTCGGCAGGCTCTCTTTCATCGAAAGGAAGGTGGCCTTATCGGTGAGGGTGTAAACCTTCATCTCGTTGGCTGCGGTAAGGGTATCGCCCATGCCCTTGCCGAGGGAGCTGTACCAGCTCTCGGCGGTGGGGTCGATCTCAGCCGATTCCCAGATAGAGGTCTCTTTGTTGTGCGTACCGGAGTTGTCGCCGCGGCTGGCAAAGCCCGTGCCCGCTTCGGCAATGGCCTTGAAGCAATCGGCAGCGGTAGCGAGGTCCTTGATGCCCGCGGGGTCGTCCGCCGGGCCTACGATCACGAAGAAGTTATACATGAACGAAAGACGCTCAGTGGAGGCGAAGCCCTCTTCGATAAAGGATTCTTCCTGCTTTTTGGAGTGCACCAGAAGCAGATCCGCGTCGCCGGATTTCGCATAGCCGATCGCAACGCCGGTACCGGCGGAGGCGACCTCTACCTTGTAGCCGGTTTTCGCCTCGAACGCGGGCAGCAGATACGGCAGCAGGCCGGAATCGTTCACCGACGTGGTGGTGGCAAGGCGGATCACCGGGTTTTCGGGTGTGGAAACGGGCTCCGCGGAGGTTTGATTCGCGGCGTCGGTGGGTTCGGTGGTCTTACCGGCACATGCTGCAAACGACAGCACGATGGCAAGCGCCATCAACAGGGCAATAAGTTTTTTCATAATCCATACTCCTTTTCAAACACGGAAGGCGCGGCGGTTTTCCGCCGTACCCTTAGGCTGACAGGCTCTGCCTGCGGTATTTCAGCCTCGTCCGCAGCCCCGTGCGCAGAGCGTTTAGCGGCAGCGGATCGGAAATGAATTATATACAAAAACATACTATCATAAAACTTCTTTTTTGTAAAGTATAAAATAAAAGTGTTGTATTTTACGCGCGTATATGATATTATTATTTCAGAGTTTCGGAGTTCGGAGTCAGAAGGGAGCGGGTGAAAATGCGCATATCGGTATTAACGGTCAGCGACCGCTGCGCGAGAGGCGAAGCGGAAGACAGAAGCGGGCCGCTCATCTCCGAGCTTTTGGCGCCTTACGGCGAAACGGCGCGGTATACGGTGGTGCCGGACGAAAAAGCAGAGATCGAACGTATGCTGATCGAACTGTGCGACACGGTGAAGAGCGATCTGGTGCTCACCACCGGCGGGACCGGGCTCGCCCCGCGCGACGTCACGCCCGAAGCCACCCTTGCCGTGATCGAAAAGGTTGTTCCCGGCATCCCCGAGGCCATCCGCGCCGAAAGCCTGAAGATCACGCCCCGCGCCATGCTCTCCCGGGCCGTTGCCGGTATCCGCGGGCAGACGCTGATCGTGAACCTGCCCGGCAGCCCCAAGGCGGTAAAGGAATCGCTGGCGGTATTTACGCCGGTGCTGGAGCACGCGATGGAAACGCTCAGCGGCAAAACCCTGAGCTGCGGCAAAGACGTAAAACCATGATCGACCGGATCGCCCTGCAGGGCTTTGACATTCAAAAATACACCGCCGCGGTGATCGGCGCCGGGGGGCTCGGCTGCAATATCGCAACGCACCTTGCCTGCGCCGGGATCGGGAAGCTCGTATTGTGCGACTTCGATACCGTGAGCGAATCGAACCTGAACCGGCAGTTTTTATATACCCACACCGATATCGGGAATGAAAAGGTGACGCTGGCTGCAAAACGCCTTTCCGCCCTCGCACCGGAAACACAGATCCTGCCCGTATTGCGGAAGATCGGTACGCCGGAAGACCTCGCCTTCGCCGACGGCGCGGATATCGTATTTCTGGCGGTGGACAACAACGCAGCCCGCCGTACCGTGCAGGAATACTGCCGGTCAAAAAACAAACCGCTTGTAAACGGCGGCGTGAACGGCTTTTACGGCACGGCATACCTCTGGCTGCCCGGCAAAACGCCCGATCTGAAAACGGCGGGCCTGCTGGACACCGAGAACCCCCGCGTCAGCGCGATAAGCAGCACGGTGGGCATCATCGGCGCTCTTGAAGTGCAGCTCGGCATCAAGTACCTTCTGGGCGACGCCGGCGCCGCCGGCACGCTGCATGTACTGGACGGAGAAGAGATACATAAGCTGCGGCTGAGATTCTCAGGATGAGGGCGTTCAGAGCATTAAATTTCAGTTTGTCGCGCAGTTCAATTAACAATTAACGATTAAAAATTAACAATTTCGGAAAACGCTGACGCGTTTTGATTCTATAAAAAAGCTTTACAAAAAGAGGAAAAACTTGCTTATCCGAAGAGTATAATCGGGTAAGGGCGGAGCCCTTCATTAATTGTTAATTGTTAATTTTTAATTATTCATTTCATTGGAATTTGTCGCATCGAGCGACAAATTCCAATTATCCCCACACCCAACAAAAAAGGAGTGATTCTTTATGGCCCCTTACGACGGCTACATGGGAAAGGTCCTGTTTGTGGACCTGACCCACCGGACCCATACTCTGTTTGAATGGACGGACGCGGACCGCAAGCGCACGCTCGGAGGCAAGATCATGGCGGCGGATATACTGCTGCACCATATCCGGCCCGGCATGAAAGCCTTTGACGAGGATAACTGGCTGGTGGTGACCACCGGCCCGCTGACCGGCTGCGGCTGCCCCAACTCCAGCCGTTTCAACATCTCCACCATTTCGCCGCTCACCGGCATTCTCACCTCCTCAAACTGCGGCGGCGATTTCGGGTTGTGGCTGAAGCGCGCGGGGTACGACGGCGTGATCTTCACCGGGCGCAGCGAAACGCCCGTGACGGTAAGCATCACCAGTGACGACGTGGCGTTTACAGACGCATCCGCCCTATGGGGCCTCACCACCAGCGAAACGCAGGAAAAGCTGCCGAAACGCACCGGCAAGCTGGCGATCGGCCCGGCGGGCGAAAACAAGGTGCTGTACGCCTGCGTATTTTCGGGCGAGCGCACCGCGGGGCGCGGCGGCGTGGGCGCCGTATTCGGCGATAAGAACCTGAAGGCCGTTACCGCGTTCGGCACGGCGCTGCCGAGCGTCCGCAACCGCGAAAAGCTGCGCGAGATCAACAAAAAATGGGTACAAACGCTCAAGACCCATCCCCTCACCGGGCGGCAGCTGCCGAAGCTCGGCACCGCGGGGCTCATCGCCCCGATGCAGGCGCACAAAATACTCGCCACCAAAAACTTCAGCGCCGGGCGGTTCGACGGGTTTGAGAAGATCTCGGGCGAAGAGCTGGCCGAGAACCATCTGGTTTCAAACGCCGCCTGCACCACCTGCGCGATCCGCTGCGCCCGCATGTGCAAGGTGGACGGCAAGGTTGTAAAAGGCCCCGAGCTTGAGATACTGGGGCTTCTGGGCGCGAACATCTTAAACGACGACATTGAAAAGATCATCCGCTGGAACTGGGTGCTCGACGAGCTCGGCATGGATACCATTTCCGCCGCGGGCACCGTGGCGTTCGCGATGGAGCTGAAGGAAAAGGGCGTGTGGGACTGCGGTCTTGAATTCGGCAAAACGGATAATATAGAAGAAATGTTCCGCAAGATCGCAAAGCGCGAAGGCGACGGAGACATCCTCGCCAACGGCTCCCGCTATATGAGCGAAAGGTTCGGCGGCAAGGAATACGCAATGAACGCCAAAGGCATGGAGATGGCCGCCTATACCCCCCGCCACGCGGTGGGGCACGGCCTCGGCTACGCCACCGCCAACCGCGGCGGCTGCCATCTGAACGCCGGTTACATGGTGGTGGTGGAGGGCCTCGGCCTGGACGTGGATTCCCTAACCCACCACGGCAAGGCGGCGCTGGCCATCATGTTCCAGAACCTGATGGAGGCGGTCTCCGCCGGCGGCGAGTGCATGTTCACCAGCTACGCGGTGCTGCCCGGCTTTCTGATCGAAAAGCCCAACTGGCCGCTGACCAAGATCATTCTGGCGGCGTTCCCCTACGTGGGCCCGGTGGTGAACCTTCTGAGCCACTTCACGAAGGTTGCCAAAATCAACATCCCGCTGCTGCCGGAATCCTACGCCATCAAATACGCCACCGGCATCAACTCCACGATGGCGAGCATGCTCACGTGGGGCGCCTACGGCTACAATACCGAACGCATCGCCAACGTGATTCTCGGCCAGAAGGCGGACGCCGACCAACTGCCCGGCCGCCTTACCGACGAGCCGCAGGATCCGAACGACCCGCGCACAAAGGTGCCGCTGGACAAGATGAAGCCCGTTTATTACCGCGCCCGCGGCTGGAAGGACGGCATTCCCACCTGGCACCGGCTGAAAACGCTGGGCATCAAACTCGACCGGGGCGTTTACGACGCGGCGGTAAAGGAGGCGTACAAATAATGGCAAAGGTAAAGGTTAAGCTCTTCGGCGTGTACCGCGTGGATACGCACATCGCCGAAACCGAAGTGGAAGCCGATAAGCTGCGCGACGTATTTGAGGCGCTCCACGAAAAGATCGGCGGCGCGCAGATGGATTCGGGCCTCGAATTCAAGGACGCGCTGGTGTACATCAACGGCGAGCCCTGCGCAAAAAAAGGCAGGAAGCTCACTGACGGCGACGAATTATGGATGCTGTCGCCCGCATCGGGAGGTTAAGGCCATGGCATATTTCATAAACGAAGAAAAATGCATCGGCTGCGGCGCGTGCAAATGGGTTTGCCTGTTCGATATACCTCAGCCGGCCGACGACGGCGTGAAATATACGATCGGCGATAAATGTATCGGCTGCGGGCACTGCGAGCCGATCTGCCCGAACGGCGCGATCGAACCTCTGCCCGACCACAAAAAGATCAAAAAAGTGGTTATTGACCCCGAGAAATGCATCGGCTGCACGGTTTGCATGCATATCTGCCCCGAAAAAGCCCCATGGGGCGAACGCGGCAAGCCGTTTCAGATCAACCAGGATAAATGCTTCCGGTGCGGCATGTGCTTTGCCAGATGCCGACACGACGCGATTATAGCAGAATATGAATAAGAACATACCGGGTACCGGTTCCTCTTTGCGCTGAAAACGCGGCGGGACCGTTTCCCGGTTTATTTTATCGGGAGGTAAAAACAATGAAAAAAGGAATATCGGTTTTACTTGCGCTTACAATGGCGCTCACCGTTTTGCTGCCGGCGTTTGCGGCAGCGCCGCGCGCCTGGAACGCGGAAAAGAAAGGCTTTGTTCTCACCGACGGCCCCGAGATCGTCCGTCTGGCTGAGGATTCCGACGAGTACGGCACATGGGTGAACGCCTACTACCGCAACTCGCGCGAGCTGCGGGAGATCGGAGACGCTCTGCACGCCGCGAACGGAAAAGAAGACAAAATGTACGGGGATCTGCTGGGCTTCAGCACAGACGAGATCGACGGCGACCTGGAGGTCGCCGTGCAGGTCGCCTATTCTTTCGACGGCGGCAACTGGGTCAACGACTGGGAAGCGGGAGACAGCTGGACCACCGTTACGGATTTCTACCGCGACGGCGACGGTTTCAACGAATACCGCAATCTGCCTATGAAAAGCCAGAATGAAAAAGAGTATTACGGGGAGATCGAGGTATTCAACGGCACGAACGGTTGCTTCACCGCGTATTGGTGCGATCCGGCGTCAGACATGACGATCGAACAGGCGATCACGCTTTGCAACAACGCCATGCTGCAGGGCAAAGGCGAGTATCTTGGCAGTTATGATAAGGACGCCGACGACTCCGAATACGGCATGGCGGTGGATTTCAACGCCAACACGCTTTACGTAAAGGCGCGCTACCGCGTGTGGAATTCCTTGAAGATCAGGGAAGAAGGCAAACCGGAAGTTTCGTCGGAAGAAATTTATTATTCAAACTGGAGCAATATCAAAATGTTCAACAATCGTATCGCCGACCCCGGAGCTCAGGACTGCGTTCCGGACGCAAGCGTACTGAAATCCGACGTTGCTCCCGAATTGAAGGCGCTTTCGTCATGGAGCGAAAAGATGACCGAGGACGGGACCCAGATCACCCAGACGACTTATCAACTCGCCGTGGATTACCCCGCCGCGCTGGACGAAGCGCTTGCCAAATTCGCAGCGTACGATTGGAACAGCGACCGCGACATCCGCGAGGAGATCACGGGCGAGTGGTGGGATCCCCAAACCGTGATCGAATTCCGGGTCAACGACGGCGACTGGTATTTCTTTGAAAAATACGATTACACCTCTCCTTACTTCAATTTCTGCGATAACACTTGGTGGATGCGCGACAAGCTGGAGGCCGTAGGCTTCCGGCCCGGCGATACCGTATATCTGCGCGCGCGCGTATACGGAGACGACAGCTTCTATACCGGGAAAGAAGACGACGGACCCGACTGCGATAAGGTTTTTGAGCGTGAAAACGTATATATCCGCAGCGGCCTTTCCAACGTATTGGAGCTGAACCTGAGCGGCATCTACAATATTACGTATGAACTGAACGGCGGCAGCTTTGCGTGGGGCACCACGCAGAAGCGCCAGTTCGACGAGGACAGCAACTTTACCGTGGACCTGACCTCGGCGGACTACACGCCCACAAAGAAAAACTACGCCTTTAAGGGCTGGTTTGAGGACGCGGCTTTTACGAAGCCCGTCACCTCGTTCAACACGGAACTGAAAATGAGCCGCACCTACTACGCAAAATGGGAAGAGCTGCCCTATTATGAGCTGAGCTACGATAACGGCGCGATCACGGGCGGCGTATGGAACCCCAATCCCGAGCGCATCTATCCTGACGACGGCCCGGCAAACGACGGCGTGATCACGCTGACCGACGCCGAATACGACGGCGCAAATTTCCTCGGCTGGTACGACGCGCCTACGGGCGGGAACAAGATAGAAACGCTCAGCTACGCCGCCATGACCGGTAATATGACGTTGTACGCGCACTGGGAGCTGCCCGCCTACGCCATCACGTATTCCGGCGCGGGCACGGATTATATAAACGATACGCGCAACCCCGCCTCGTTCCAGATCGACCCCGCAGCGGGCGTCAGCGTAAAGCTCTACGCGCCCACCAAAACCGGCTATACCTTTGACGGTTGGTATTACGACGCGGACTTCAAGCACGCGCTTCCTTACAACGAAGAGGCGAACGCCTGGATGATGACCGAGGGTAATAACGTAACCGTATACGCCAGATTCATCGTGGGCCGCTGGAACGTCAATTACGTACTGGGGCTGGACGACGCATGGAACGGCGCCAACCCCGAAGAGCACACCTACGGCGAGGCCGTGGAGCTGAAGGACCCCTCCCGCACGGGCTACACCTTTGAGGGCTGGTATAAGGATCAGGCCTTCACGCAGCCGATCGGCGTCATCCCGGACGATACCGTGGGCGAAATCACCGTATACGCCAAGTGGACGGCAATTCAGTATACGATCAAATACGATCTCAGAGACCCGGACGTGGAAAAATGCTTTGAAAACGTTAACCCCACCACCCGCGGCATCGACGACGAAGTGGTACTCAAGCCCCTTGCCCCCGTTACGAAGCTCTATAAATTCATCGGCTGGTTCGATAACGTGAACTTCGACGGCGAGCCCGTAACGAAGATCAGCGCGGGCACGGACAAAAACGTGACGCTCTACGCGAAGGTACAGGCTTACAAATGGGGCGACGTGGACCTTGACGGCAAGGTAACAGCCTCCGACGCGCGCCTGCTGCTGCGCAGGGCCGTGGACCTTGCAGACCCGGAATTCACCGACGACCTGATCCCGTGGGGCGACTTTGACGGCGACGGCAACATCACCGCTTCCGACGCCCGCACCGCGCTGCGCATGGCGGTGGAACTGGATACGGCGGAATCGCTCGGATTGCCGGAATACCCCGCAGGGATCTGAACCGCGGCTGAAGAAGAAAAGCTGCAGCTCAATGAAATGATCAAGCCCTTGTAAACGCCGTGTTTACAGGGGCTTTTTTGCGCCGGAAAAAGGCGCGGGGCGTGAACGCCGCCGGTTTGTCCGGTTTACAAAATCAGTGATTGCGGTTCTTTCTTTTTTCTGTTATACTGGGCATATAGCAACGGAAAAGGAGACGGATATGGACGCGATCGATCTGCGCCCGCTGATCGGTGAGATCAGAAAGTGCGTGCGGCGGCACGAAACGGAGCAAAAGGGCGCGTACCGCAGATGGCTGTGGCCCGGCGGCATATGGGGAGACGGGGGCGGACCCAGAGAGCTCGGCAAAAACCCTTACGGCTGCGCCGACGCCGCGAATATTCTGTATACGCTGAACGAGTTCAGCTGCGACGGTGAAACGCGGGATGCGCGCATCCGCGAGCTGCAGACGATGCAGGACCCGGCAACGGGTATGTTTTACGAGAGCAGCCACGATCCCATCCATACCACCGCCCACTGCCTCGGGGCGCTGCAGCTGTTTGACGAAAAGCCGCTGTACGAAGTAAAAGCGCTGCACGGGTATTTTGACAAAAACGAGCTGTGCGCGCTGCTGAACGGGCTGGACTGGCTGAGGGACCCCTGGACCCAGTCCCACCGCGGGGCGGGCGTTTACGCCGCCATTGTGAACGCCGGTGAAATGACCGCGGAATTCTCGGAGAATTACTTCGGCTGGCTGTGGGAAAACGCGGACGGTGAAACGGGCTTCTGGAAAAAGGGCTTTGCGGAAACCGCACCCTGTTCGGGGCAGAGGACCGTGGACGGCAGAGCGTCGCTCTACTGTTACATGGCGGGCGGGTTCCATTACCTGTTCAACCTCGAATACGCGAAGAAGCCGCTGCGTTACCCCGAAAGGGTGACAAATACCTGCATCCGGCTGTGGAATGAAAACGGCCTGCCGGATTATTTTATGAAGAAGTGCAACTTTATTGAGATGGACTGGCTCTACTGCCTCACACGCGCGGGCAGGCAGACCGACCACCGCAAAGCCGAGCGAATGGCGCTGATCGAAGCCTTCGCCGAAAGATACTGTGATAATCTCATGAATCTTGATTTTGAACGTGATGAGAGCTTCAACGACCTGCACCTGCTTTTCGGCGCGTGCTGTACGCTGGCTGAACTGCAAAGCGCGCTGCCCGGAAAGATCGTTACCGAGAAGCCGCTGCGCCTGGTGCTGGACAGAAGGCCGTTTATATAAAGAGCAAGAGAGAGGACGGTATTTATGCAGAAAATACTGAATAAAATCATTTCGTTTTTTATGACGATACTGGCGTTTTTCGGGCTCGTTAAGAACCCGTCGGCGCCCGCCGGGCCCGATACGCCCGCGCAGCCCGATCCGCCGGAGGTACGCGCCGTGCAGTACATCGTGCACCGGGGCGCCACCTTTGCCGCGCCGGAGAATACCCTGCCCGCCCTTGCCGCCGCGGCGCGGGACGACTGCACCGGGGCGGAGATCGACATAAGGAAAACGAGCGACGGCGTGATCGTTTTATCGCACAACGAAAAGGTGAAGGGCACGGTAAACGGGGAGCAGACGACGCTGAGCATCAGTAAAAGCACCTACGAAGCGCTGTGCAAACTCAGCTCCGGGCAGGATGCAAACGGCGCCGATATCGGCATTGCCACCCTTACGCAGGCGCTGGAACTGCTGCGTTCGCTGGACATGACGGCGGCGATCCACTGCAAGATACACGACGCGGATTTTCTGCGGCAGGCCGCGCGCACGGTAAGAGAATGCGGCATGAGCGGCAGGTGCGCCTACAATACCGATAAAGATTTTGACGTTACGGTTCCGGTGATCCTGAGCGAAGACCCCGCCGCGGCGTTCCACGTGCCCTATGAGACCGCCACCACGGACCCGACGGTAAAAGAACTTGTACCCGACCCCGGCAGGATCATCGCAACCGTGGACGCGGGCGCGCTTACCGGCGAAACGGCCGCCAGAATACGCGCGGAGGGCTTCGGCTTCTATATATGGAACGTGACCGCCGAAAACTACGGCGCCGCCCTTGCCGCCGCGCCGGATTACATAGAATTTATTTCGGGCGTCAGCGTGAAGGAGATCGCCGGATAAGAATAAGAAAATGCCTTCGGCATATCACCCCCCCAACCCCCAATCCTGGGGGCGAAAAGGTGTTTCTTGTTGTATGCAAACTGCTCACAACGCGAGCAGTTTTCTATACAAAAAACGAAAGGGGCTGTTGCATTAAGTCCCACAAAAAAACGACCGGGTAGCCCGAAAGGGTTGCCCGGTCGCTGCTTTCATAGTATAATTTAATTGCTACAAAAAACCACACAGAAAGCGAGATCATTGTACTATG
>JAEEGL016890641.1_pt1 | contig 36995 bp, 26 predicted proteins | sample 9134231 | NCBI WGS metagenome assembly JAEEGL01 (sample SAMN16246548, study PRJNA631951) | gut metagenome | biome: gut microbiome; feature: rumen; material: fiber-attached | host: Bos | place: Iran: Karaj | collected 2018-10 | reverse complement strand
CTTGCCATTGGGCAGTTCCACCATACCATAGGAGAAATGCACCAGTTCCTTGCCCCATTTGAAACCGAGGCGGTCGAGCAGGATGGAGAGCACCTGGAAATGGTAGTTCTGCTCATTGCCCACCACATAGATCATCTTGTCGATGGGATAGTCCTTGAAACGCATGTCGGCAGTGCCGATGTCCTGTGTCATATAGACCGACGTGCCATCGGAGCGCAACAGCAGTTTCTGGTCGAGGCCCTCATCGGTGAGGTCAGCCCACACACTGTTGTCCTCCTTGCGGAAGAAGAGACCGCGGGCGAGTCCTTCCTCCACCTTGGCCTTACCCTCCAGGTAGGTTTCCGACTCATAGTAAATCTTGTCGAACGACACGCCAAGAGCGCGGTAGGTCTCATCGAAACCGGCATACACCCAGGAGTTCATCATCTCCCAAAGGCCACGCACCTCAGGGTCGCCCTGCTCCCATTTGACGAGCATCTCATGGGCCTCCTTGATCAGGGGAGCCTCCTCCTTGGCACGTTTCTCTGCGGCCTCCTCGTCGAGGCCTTCAGCCAGGAACTGCTGCTGCAGAGCCTTCACCTCCTCACGATAATGCTTGTCGAAGGCCACGTAGTAGTCGCCGATGAGGTGGTCGCCCTTCTTGCCGCTCGTCTCAGGAGTTTCTCCGTTGCCCCATTTCTGCCAAGCCAGCATCGACTTGCAGATATGAATGCCACGGTCGTTGACGATATTGGTTTTCACCACTTTGTTGCCGTTGGCCGCCATAATCTGCGCCAGCGACCATCCCAACAGGTTGTTGCGCACATGGCCGAGATGGAGAGGCTTGTTGGTGTTGGGTGAAGAGTATTCGATCATCACCAGAGGTGAGTCATCCTCAGCTTTCTTCTCGCCGAAATACTCATCAGCATGGATACTGTTGAGCAAGGCAATCCAAGCCGACGGTGCGATGGTCAGGTTGAGGAATCCCTTCACCACGTTGAATCCCGCCACGCTGCTGTCGTGAGCCACCAGATAGTCACCGATTTCCTGAGCGGTGTCCTCTGGCTTCTTCCTCGACATCTTCAGGAAGGGGAAAACGACGAGGGTGAGATTGCCCTCAAACTCACTTCTTGTTTTCTGGAGTTGCACCATCTTGGATGGCACCTCCTGACCATATAACGCTTTGATGGCCTCGATGACCGTATTGCTGATACCTGTTTCTATATTCATATCATTTTGCATTTTGGGTGCAAAGGTACTGCAAAAATTCGAGTAAGCGAGCGGAAAAGGATATATATCTTCTGCCATAAGTGAGAATTTATCCAAAATCGGAGGCTATGCCATCAAAAAGAGAGCTTTGGAGGGATGGGCGGGATGGGCGGAGTGGGCAGGAGGGGGGAGAATGGGCGGGAGGGGCGGGATGGGCGGAATGGGCAACTCTCGCCATGCCCAGACAGCCCAGACAGCCCAAATAGCCCAAAATGCCCATTGAGCCCATCACCCAGCTAGCCCATTGAGCCCAGCTTGATCAGTCTTTGTTGCGGCGCAGCCAGTCTTTGCGGGCGCGGTACATCTCTTCCTTGATGCCGCCTTTTTCTTTGAAATCACGCTTTTTCCATTCAATGAGGCCACGGATGAGGACATCGCATTGATGGATGAGCGTGATAGCAATATTAGCGATGACCTCATCGGAGCGCTGCTTGATCTTCTCACGATAGATGGCCGAGTCGAGATGCGCCTTACAGAAAGCACGGGTCTGGACGCATCGAGGGTCATCATAAGCCCATTGCTCCAAATCTCGTACACGAAGGTAGTCTTCATAGTCAAGCAACAGTTCATGAAGCGACGCACGATTCACATTCATCAACTTCAATTCCATCTCGCGAGACGTATTACCATCAACGTTTCCTTCGGCGAGGTTCTGCTTGCCAGATCGGGCAGCCTGAATCATCTGATCGATAGTCCGATCACCCGGCTTAAGAAATCGATGGGCGAAATAATATGTCACATCATAGATGCACTCCGCCTTCTGGAATGCTTTCAAGGTGCGATAGTTATTGCCCTGACTCAAAAAGTCTCTGTCCTCGTCCATATTTTATGATTTAGAGAATGATGATTTTGATGATACGATGATTTTGAGAAAATGATAATTTTGATGATACGATGTTTTAGGGAGAATGATAATTTTGATGATGCGATGTTGATGGGAGAATGATGATTTTGATGAAGCGATTGGGGGATGGGCTTCCTCATCAGAATCTGAAGTCCACGCCGCCGATGGAGATGGAGAAGCTGGATTTCTTGGCGATGTAGTCATCCCGGAAACGTTCCATCTGCATCCGCAGTGACCTGACGTTGTGAGAGTGACCATAGACCGCATAGGCGTTTTCTTCATAATTGTCGATTCGGGCAAGCACACGGTTGTGCTGCTCGTCATACTCATCTTCTTCCATGTAGGTGCAATTAGCCATGTTGTCCACCCATTTCACCAACTGAGTATAATGAGCCTTTTCCAACCAATATGGCACGGAGTCAAGAGAGTTGACCAAGGAGACATTGTTTTTCAAATAAAAGTCATGTCGGTATGCCTTGGCCCTGTTGATGCGTTTTTCAGAATCGTCGAGACTCTCAAATTTCATATCACCGCCCTTGCTCACCATGCCACGTGCCGCATCATATCGGTTGAGCACAGCGGCAATGGTGTCGAGCCTCTCAGTCTGCGGCGACCCCTCAGGAGCAATACGCGACTTGTCGGAGCGCCGAATGTTTCGGATGCTCTTGATGTCGCGGCGCATCTGACGCAGATCATCAGAATACCATGTGGGAGCCTGAAAACAGCGCAAGCACCAATCAGAGAAAGCAGGAATGTACTTGCCGAGCATCTGATATTTCAGGGTGTCGCTCTCCTCCGTAGAGAGCAAGCCGTTGTCGTCAAGAAAGCCTATCAGATGGCGGCAGGCAAAGAGTTTCGCACGCAATTTGTCGGGACCATATGCCTGTGCGATGCTCTCGATGCTCTTTCTGACATGGTCGGCATGCACATGCGACTCCGCCACTGGTCGTGGCGGGTCAAGACGCGTCTTCGCATAGAAGAGCATCGACCCGGTGACCAGTGCGATGGCTACCAAAACCAACGTGACCTTCAAAAAACCTCTCATTTCACCTCTGGATCTATAGCGTTCTTGGCCTCTTCCATTTTTTTGAGGAATGTTTCTATCGTGATGCTGCCGTCGGGACTGAAGAATTTCCGTTTCTGCTCATCCTCATTCCTTGTGATTTCCTTTAATTTCTCAGCGTATTCCTTCTTTGAAATCATGACATTGATCGCACTGTCGAGTCGCTGCCATTGGCGGCTGCCCTCCAGGCTCAGTTCGGCTCCCTTTTCCTGCACTTTTACGAAGTCGTAGAAGTTGAGCGCATCATACAGGCCGCCCATCTTCCCTTCGAAGACAGAGTCCATCTCCTCCTTTTTCCACTTGGGAATGCTGTCGAGGAAGTTCACCATCTGGACTTGCAGCAAGGAGTCGGCCCTTTCCTTGGCGAGTTTTTCCTCCAGCAACTGTGCCTGGCGGATTTCCTCCCTCACGTTGCTTTCACCGTGCGACACACCTGAAAACCATCCTGCGAGTCCTCCAATCAAGAGTCCGGCGACCAGTCCGGCACCGATCTTGTAGAGCGACCATTTCGACACCCGGAAGCCACTGTCTCTTACGTCGTCCAACTCATCGTCCTCGGCATCCAAGAGTTGCGACCTTCCCTGAGTGGTTTTCTTTCCCGCTGCTTTTCTGTGACTCCCCTTCCGATGCAGGGAGATCACATCACCTTTCCTCTCCCCCACCTCATAATCCGGCAGCGGAGAAGTCAGCATCTCTTCATCGGTGCGGACAAGTTCGAAAGTGATCTTCCGGCCAATCTTATACTTGACCTTTTTTCTTGCGCGCTCAAGTTTGATCACCAACGGGTTGTCCTTCGAATAAGCCATCAGATTGGCGCTCAATTTCTGAGAAACAAAACCCTCGCTGGACACGGAGATCTGCGCATTGCGCGCCTGACTCTCGCTGATGGTGTAGTATTTCTCCTTCCTGTTGGAACCTGTGATTCCGGCCACCTCAAGAAGAGATGTCCCAGCCGGCAACGGCAGGCCCTCTTCATCCACGATGCGGAAAGCCTGCTCATAGACTTTGAAGAACCATTCCATTGGTCCAGGAACCACCACGGTGCACATCGGTTGGGCAACCTTGAAAGAGAAGTCGTTCGGGACAAACCCTTCCCGGACAAGGCGCAGGCGGACACTGTTTCCCACAGTGGCCAATACCGGGCGCAAGAACTCCTCCCCGCCCATCATCAACCGGCAGTCAGCAGGGATGCTGGAACCCGTCGGAGGATACACGATGGCTGCCTGACCGATTTTCTTGTCGGAGAGATTGTCCATCGCCTCAGGACGGATGATGCCCGAAGAACCTGCATCCAACAGATAGACCCCCTCATACTCACCGTAATACTCCTGCAACATGGCCGTTCCCAACAGTGCATCCAGCGACTTGACCTTACTGCCCGGCCCATACAACCTGTAAGCATAACGCTTGGTGGCGACAGGCAACTTCCAGTCGAAGTCACGTTCTCCGTAATCCTTCTCAAACCACTTGGCCAATACGGCCGTATCCTCCCCCTTGACCAACACACGGCTTACATCCCTGATGATGGCAGGCAAGTCGGTTGCGGCAGCGAAAACCACCTGTTTGGGCACCGCCACGACCAAGGCCCGGTAGTCACCCATCCGTGAGAAAAGCGGCCGGATGAGATAGACCATGCATCCCAGGGGATTCAGGGACAACAAGCACAGACAATCCTTGTAATCAGATGTCAGTTTCAGCGTCCCTTCAATCCTCACGTCGAAGAGTTTGTTTCTCATCTCCCCTCCATTGAACACCAGATCACTGTCCTCGCCATTCTTGACGATTTGGGAAAAAAGGCTTAGTTTCATATCTCTTTGCTTTTAATCATTTCCATTTTTCTTGTCTCTCAAATTCTCCACCATCTCTTCTTGGCCCTGGGCGGGTCCATGAGGATCTCGATGATTTTGTTGGCCCGGGCTGTCTTCACCTTGCAGAAATTCTGGAAGCACACCTCACCGATATCGAAAGGAATGGGGAGGGGCAGTTTGCCGCCACACAGATGATGGTCCTTGCAGCACCGGTCGAGCAGTCGGAAGAAGTTGGGGTACTTCTCGTTGAGGAAATTGACCAGATAGGTCTCTCCGTCGATGCTGCCATCCATGGCCCGTCCCACCAGGTCGGTCTTGGTGACCAGCACGAAAAGTCCGTCATTGGCATCATTGAGCACGCCGCGTGTCTCCAAGTAGCGCAGTCCGTGCTCCAGATAAGTGTCCTGATTAAACCGTTTGTATTTGTTGTCACCCTCACAATACTCGATGATGAAGAAATGGTACTTGGGGTTGTTGGACTTGCGGGTGATCAGCACCTCCTCAAACTCCTGCAAGGCCCGCTTGTGGTTGTCGGTGACCTGGTCGGTCATGTTCAGGTCATTCCACAGCATCGAACAGAAAAGCTCCCCTGCCATGTCGATGAACGTGACGGGATGGTCTTTTCCTTTGAGGTCCTCGATGACCGTGCTGATGGCGAAGTTGGCATCCACCAAGGTACGGCCGGGAAGGGTGCAGTAGGCGTTCTCCCTCTGGAAAATCTGCGACAAGATCATCTGGTAGAGCAGTCCCTGACAGGGATTGACCTTGAAACTCCGCGTGACGGTCACGCTTCTGGCCGCCGTGAGAATGGTACCCAGGGCACAGGTTTTCCCCGACTTGGGAATACCCCATAGATAGACCTCCGTCGTATTCTCGCCGATACCGTCAATCCGTCCGACGTCGGGCAACACATCCTCTGGAACTGTTCCGAGCATCTCGACAAAATTGGGATCAATGCCATTGTCAACGAGTTGCTGACGGTCGAGCAACCGGCCATCCACACACTGTTTCACCACGGCAGAGGAAAACAGATTGGGATCATCGCAAACCAGTGCGAGCAATTGGTCTCTGCTGATTCTTCCCTGTTCCATCTCCTCCTTGACCAACTCGAAGACATCGTCGGCCTTGATCACCCGCCGGCGGAAATCTTTCATTTCTGTTGTAAACTCATCGTATCTCATATACTGATTCTTGTTTTGTTCTCATTTTCAGAGCGTGGTTCAATAGTTGAACCACCGTTCCACCTTTCCGCGCCATCCCTTGCGGAATCCTTTTGAACGGGCAAGCATGATCTTGACGACATCATTGGCCCGTGACGTACTGATCCGGCAATAATTGTTGAAACACACCTCACCGATATCAAAGGGTATGGGGTCCGGCACCTTTCCGCCACACAACTCATATTCCCGGCAGAATCGGTCAAGCAGTCCGAAGAAATTCGGGTAATACTTTTTCATGTAACGAGCCAGATGCTGGTTGAGATCCTCTCCCTCCTGCAGGTTGCGGCGGGCCTGATCGGTCTTGGTGATGAGGATATAGACACCCTCCGTGGCATCTCTCAGCACATGGGTCTGATCGAGATATTGCAGACCATACTCCATGTAGGTGTCCTGGTTGAAGCCCTTGTGCTTCTTGTCCTCCGCCCCGTACTCGATGACGAAGACGTGGAATTTCTGGTGGTCAGCACCCTCTGCCATGAAAATACGCTCAAACTCCGCCTGTGCCTTCAAGTGCTTCTCCATGATTTTGCTGAGATCTCCGCTCTTCTGCCATAGGATGGAACAGAAGAGTTCACCGGCCATGTCAACCAACGTGACGGGGTGGTCACGGTGGTCACCGTCCTCCAGCGTCATCTGGATGGCGAAGTTGGTATCTACCAACGTTCGTCCCGGAAGGATGCAATAGTGGCCGTCGCCACTGAAGATGCGGCCCAGAATCTCCTGATACTCATAACCCTGGCACTGGTCGTCGATGGTCACGTCTCTCACCACCTGTTTCTCCTGGATGGCACGGAGAATCACCCCAGCAGCACAGGTCTTGCCAGAGGAAGGAATGCCCCAGAAGAAAAACTGCGTGGAGACTTCGGGCAGTTGACTGATACTGCCTTCCTTGGGCAAGACGTCCTCCGGCATCGTGCCGAGCATCGACAAGAACTGCCGGTCGATGCCGCAACCCCCAACCAGGTCTTCCTCCGTCAGAAGGCACTTGTCGAGACACAGTTCTATGGTATCAGCATCCAGCAGGTTGTGATCCTCGCGGAGCATGGTCACCAATTCCTCTTTGGAAAGCATGCCCTGGTTGAGCTGTTCAGCCAAATAGACGAAAGTATCCTTGGTTCCCCTCCCCTTCTCCATCCTTCGGCGGAAGGTGTCGGCGGCGCTGCGCATCCACGGAGAAGAGTCAGCACTCGCCTGATCCATCCTGACCGCGTCGATGTGGTCAACGTCCTGTTCGGGAGCATTGCTTTTCCACAGCCTCGGCATCCATGCGGGGAAGAAACGTTCCCACGATTTGGAGTGGCGGTTCTGCAACCAATACGGGAAGAAGAGCGCCAACCAACAGGCAACTAAGAGCAACAGGGAGAGAAGGTTGGGGAAGGCCCGTTTCGAACAAGTGGAGACCACCTGATCCAACCGGTTGGAGATATTCGCCGCATGGCCAGCCACAGCCGCCGTGACTGCAGCCGAATCAGCCGCCTCGGCGGATGAACCCACCTCGTTCTCCAGCCTCACCGCCAAAGCCTCGTCCATCAGTTGCTGCCAGGACTGTACGGCAGAACGGATCTCCTGGGCATTGCCCAGCAGGAAGGCATTGCGTGTCGTGGCACCAGCGGCAGCACGCTCCAACCACTGTTCGGCATCCTGCCGCAACTGTTGGTAAGCAGGCGGCAACAACTGCAGGCGCAGCGTCTGCACCATGTTGCCGATCATGATCGTATCACCCCCGCTGACCTTTCCTTCATCATTTTTGTTGAGTCCCATGCGGGCATACTGCTTGCTGTTGCGTTTCTTGTTGTGCGCGGCTTTCTCCAACCGCTGCTGATAATCAGCGACGCGCGCCTCAGCGGCGGCCTCATAGTCATCAAACATCGGCCTCACCTCCTGCAGCGCCTCCTTGAAGGTGGCCGACACCTCACGTTCATGGCCATAGACCGTGAAGAAATGGGTGAAGGGAAGAGCCGTAAACGCACAGGCCATGGCGAGCATGACCGCCGTGATGCGCTCTTTCTCGATATTCCGTGCAAACCTCCTCTTGCATCCCTTGAGCCGTTGGAGCATGACAGAGAGCCAGAAGAGGACGACAGCGTATGCGACGGCGAAGACGGCCGACTTCACAAGATGGCCTTTCAGGAGATAGACCATCCCCATGAAAGACACATAGCACAGCAACAGGGTGGCCAGAAAAGCCACCACATGTCCCATGGCCGTCATCCGCTGTCTATAGTTGAAACTCATTCCAGATATGATTTGGTAAGAAGGTAAAAACGACGCAGGCGGTTCTCATTGCCGGAGAAGAAATTGCGCGCATCGGTCGACTGGATGCCGTTGTCATTGTTCTCCGACCCGTTTTTTGTCACCCGTTTGTGTTTGCCATTGACGATGCGTGTCACCCGGATCACGCACATCAGTCCTCTGCCGCCCTGGTTGGCCCTCACCGAACGGTAGGCGCTCGACGGCATGAGAGCCATGCAATAGAGACCAATGTCCAACCATCTCGGACCGCCCTTCACGCTCATCCATTCCGTCCGGGTGTAGTTGTCCGGCGTTCCCGTCTTGGAGAAGAGCAACAGGGTGTCGTTGATGTGCTCCTGGGCATTAAGGTGTCTGATGGCGTCGTCCATGGGCCACAGGAGGCGCTTGTCTCTCGATGACTGGGCATCACGCAGGGCCTGCAGCACGGCGTTCCAGGCCTGGTTGTCATACCCCGTGGCCAAGTCTTCCATCTGCGGTTGACCATCAATCCTGAGCAGAGAAGCCTTGACCTTGCGCTTGGTGAGCATACGGGTCCAGGCCTCAGCCAATTTCAGACTGTTCCAGTCGTTGGTGCCCTGTCCCAGCACCCAGGTTGACAACTCATTGTATAAGGTCGCGCCGGGATAAGCGAACTTGTCATAATCGAAGAGCGTGGGTTCCGGACTCACATTGTCGAGACAGAAGCGGTCGGCGGGATTGAGCCTGAGGTTGTCCCAGGTGTAATACTCCATCTGCAGACTGTCGTGAGTCTCGTAATCCTTCGGTCCGGGTATGCTGTAGAGATGGTCGAGGGTATGGATGAATCTTGAGCCCGACCAGGTGAAGGCATTGTTGTTGTCGAGGTGCACCTCATGGTTACGGAAAGAGAAGGGACTGCCCGACGGTTGTCCGTAGTTGAGCGCCCTGGCTACCAGTGCGACGGGATAGACATCGTCGGAGATGGTGAAGAACTTCCGCATCGACTCACATCCGTTCCAGAATCCAGCGGCACTGCCCTTGGCCGACCAGGCAGAGGTCTCATGACCGTAGAACATGGCCTTGGCCTTCACTTTCTTACCGTCGCCGGGACGGGTGATGCGGTAGTCGCCCACGGTGGAGAGGCGCGCAAGTTCCGGTCGGGTAAGCACGGCGGCCAGTGCCACGAGCGGTTTGAAGGTGGACCCGATATACCGGTGTGTCAGTGCGGGATTCTTGCGGCTGATGGCCAGCGCCTCATCCACTTCACGGTCGGCCGACCGGTAATAAGGCGCTGCGATGACCATGCCCGTCGCCATGTCCATCACGGTGAGCGACAGTTCCCATTGGTCGTCGTCATAGAATTTCTCCCTGTTGCCCATGAGTTCGTGGGCGTAACTCTCCAACTCCCGTTCCATCACCATGGAGAGCATAGGGTCGATGCTCAGGTGGATGCTGTCCTTATAGACCGAATTGCGCAGCGCACCAGAAAGGCCTTGGACAATCTGCTGGGTGAAGCGGTCGGTCAGGACGGAGGGGATGGTATAGCGTGAACGGCCCTTGCTCGAACGGATGAGCGATGAGAGGGTGAGCATCGGATTGCGGCGGCTCACCACCAGTTCGCCCAACGTCTCCGACTGTTGCTGGGCAGAGACAATCAGTTTGAGCTGATGATTGAGGGGGAACACCTCACCCTGTGAAGCTGCTGAAGCGGGCGGCACAGTCTTGAGCGCCCCCGACTCGCAATAAGGCTGGCACCAGCATCCCACACACCTCACGCGCAACCGGCCTCCAGTGAGGTAGTCGAGATAGACCCGGCGTCCCGTTGCCGACGGCAGGGTGACGCACAGTGTCGTCCGCCCCTCCTCATCGTTGGAAAAGAGCCGGTAGTAATCGATGGGCTGTCCTTCCTGCATCGTCAGAGTATGCGAATTCTCGTCGAGGCGCACCACCTGTTCGTGTCCTCCCTGCAAAGCCCTGCTGCTGTCGGGCACCATGCGGATGGGTACCACTGACTTTCCCCAGGTGAGGAAACAATGCTCAGCCTCCGGAAAGAGAGCATTGTCCGCACAGGAAACGGTTCCCACCCAGGGGTCCTTGCTGAGCGCCACCTTGAAGAGGTGGGCCATCACCTCAATCTTTCCGATCACGAGAGAATCGACCGCAGAAAAAGAGATGCGGAACACCCTTTCGCTGAGGTTCTCGCGCTGCTGTTCCAACAATTTGGGAAGGTTGCTGTTGTAATAGAAATTCTTATCATCCTCGTCCTGAATCAGGTCGGCTTTGATGCCGACCAACCTGATGTCCGTTGCCCTAGCGCCCTCCACGGCATCCTCGTCGTAGGGCAAGGCGAACTGCAGGGCGGGATAGCGCTCCTGCAAGGTGGTGATGGAATGCGGATGGATGTCGGAGTGCTCATCATTGCCCTGTTGCACAAGATGGCTGAGCAACAAATTGGCTTTCTTGACAAAGCCCTCGTCGTTGCTGGGCACATACACCTCCTTGGCCGCGGACTTGCCCACCTCGGTGCAGCGTTTCAAGGCTGTGAACAAGACCATGGTCAAGACAAAGCCGATCAGAACCAGTCTGACCAACATGCCATGATGCTCCATCCATTTTCTATTGAATTTCATATCCTCATCATTTGGTTTCTATAGTATATGACAGCACACATACCCCAGAACTATCGACAAAACTATCGCCAATATGTTTACAATACATCCTTTTCGTTTTACAGGAGCCTTTTGGGTGCGCCCTGCCTCAACGGGTACATCACCCGCTGTTGACGAGCCGGAAGAGACAGACGGGTCTGAGGTGAAAGGCTCAGTCTCACCGAGCCGGCGCAAGTCCTCCTCCGTGGGCAAGTCCTCATCTCCCTCCTGCGGCACCCATTCGGGTTGGGCTGCAGTCCAGTCCATCACGCAGGCGCCACGAGCCGCATCGCCCCAGGCCTCGACAGGGTCGTGATGCACCACGACGTGGATGTCCGCCAACAAAGCCTGAGCATCGCCCGACGAACTGTTGACCGAGAAAGCCATCGAAATCCAATCCCTCCATTGTTGGGGAAGATGATCGAACACGCCGAGCAAAGACCTCAGCCGTGGAGACTGTCGGAGGTCATCGGCCACCCGCAGTTCATCCTCTCCGACCCGGATGAACAACCTGCGATGACGGGTCAGACTGTAGGCCACGTCATTCAGCAGTTGCCGCTCCACGGCGGAAAGTGCCCTGGTGGTATTCGCCTTCACCATTTTTTCGGGAGAGGCCTCATAGCGTTTTTCCTCATAACGGCGCATCGCATCGAGCGACGGCAACAACGGCAAATATCCGCCTGCGACCGCCAAGGCCGCAGAGTCAAACTCATACACCACCCGCGTGGCATAGTCACGCACACCACCGCCAAATGAGGTGTGTGAACCTTGCACATGGACAATGGTATGCTGTCCGGCGGCGGGATGAAGAAGATACCATGAGGCATGCTTGGGTCCATCGCCCGCCATCATGCGGCAGAGCGCCTCAGCATCGCTGCTCACGCCAGGGGTGAAAGACAGCGTCGTATCCCCCGGTTCATTGACCAGCGACCCCATTACCAGATGTTCTATCCTCATGCGCTCTTCCATATTCCCTACCTCCTATGCCTGGTCATGAACATGGTCAAGCACATAACCGAAACGGTTGTATTTCTCACTGATCTTGGCACCATGAGCGAGAAGGATGTCCGTGGTCAGTTGCAGCGCACCGAAACCGGCGCGGTGGTTATAGTGACTCGCATCACCCTCGAAGAGCGTGGGGTCATCGGCACAATGGCCACAGATATGAAACTCGTTGTCGATGGGTGTGGCGATGAAATAGACATGCGGGGGCAGGTTGAGCAACCGGCGCTCATCCCGCTTCTCCGGGTCATCGGCCACCTGCGAGTCGTCGAGATGACAGAAGTCATCCACCCTGCGCCGCACATGTTCGCTGAGGTCATAAGCCGAGAGCATGACATATTCTTCCGGACGTTTGAAAAACAGGTCCACATCAGCAGCGAAACGGCGGTAATGGCCATCGAGGAGCGACACCAACTGGCCGCCGTCCGCTGTGGTTTCCTCCTCTTCATCCACATCCCATTCCCTTTTCGTCAACCAGTCCATCATCCGTTCGGGGGAACTGAATGGCACTGTATAAGTGGCGGGAACGGTACCGTCGGCCAACAAACCATGTTCACAGGCCTGGCGGAACAGTACGAGGAAGTGGGAATAGACCAGGTTGAGGTCTTGTTCGGAACACTGATAGACCTCACGCCATTTCTCCTCCCTCATCACGGCATCGATGCCCTTCATGGCCAGATACCACTTCTTGGCAGGAGCATCCTTGTAGTTGGTCAGGTTTCTGAGCACCTGCATCATCGTTGTAAACCGATCGTTGACAGTCTCTTTCTCTTCACTGATGACGGGCATGCAGCACTTGTCGCACACCACCACATCCGTAGCGAAGAAGGTATTGTAGTGAAAAAAGAAATGGTTCTTGTATTCATTCTGAAACAGCGACTTGCCCGACCCCGAAGCCGCAGCCTTGAGTTTCTGCGGAAGCACGTCATCGATCTTGAGCAGTTCCCAGGCCTCGATGATGGCATTGATAACACTGTCGACATCACAGTGCAGGAAGTCGAGGAACAAATCGGCACCGCTGATCTTCCGTTGCCGCCCCTCGTGGAAGTCCTGTCTCTCGTAATAAGCCTTCCTGGCCGATGTGCCGACATACACTTGTCCCTGGGCATCAGCAGCGAGTCTTCCCCCGTTGGAAAAACTCAGTTTGCCGCCCAGTCCGCTGACGGCCATGTTGCTGGTTTCCGAATGGACGAGTTCGATGATTCTCACCGTCTTGTGGGTCTTGGGGTTATCCCAGTCAGTGGCCAGGAAAAGCCTGTTGCGGCAAGCCATCAGGGCCTTCATCACCGCACGGAACATGCTCATCGACTCCGGTGTCATCACCTCACCGGGGATATCGGTGAACTGGATGGTCATCCGGTTGCCGAGGTTGTCGATGAAACGAGAACAATAGATATCCTCCTGCCGGCAGGCATGGATCAGGGTCTTGTCGATACCCCCATTGTGCTTCTGGTTCTCGATAAGATCGTAGGCGTCACGGTGCAGTGTACCGTCATTGTACTTGTCGTCACGCCTGCAACCCAGTTTCTCCAACGAACCGATGATGTCGCACAACAGGTAGGTCTTGCCGCATCCTGTGGACCCCACTACGGCAAGCCTCATCACTTTCTTCTCCTGGGGACTGGTGAAACGTTCCTTCAACGCCAGGTAAAGCCTGACGAAAAACCCGATGATATCATTGATCATTCTCATAGTCTTGATTGATTTGTCCTGACCTGTTTGTCTCTTCGCAAGGATACGGCCGTCATGAAAGCAAGGAGAATCGCACTCTCGAGGATCTCACCCACGGAATCGACACCGAAACCGGGATTCAACCTTCCCGTAAACGGGAAACGCCCGACATACGACCCATAGAGGTAGCAGGAAGTACCCACCCACATCAATACGGCCAGCAACCGCCACAGCATCCGCACGTCGATCTCCACCCCTCTCTCCAACTGTCTTTTGGCAGGCAGACAAAAGCCCACCACCGAGACGAGGAGCAACACCAACAGTCCGAAATAAACCACATAGGCAGCCCATCCATAGGTGCCGAAAAAAGCCACGGGCACCGCCACGTCGTTGAGCACCACGGGCGACTGTCCGGTGGACACCGACGGATGGAGGACATGCCGCTCCGGCGAGAGCGGGTCGCGGCCATCGGCATTGAACATGCTGTGAACCATCACCATCATGAACTCCGTGTCGCTAACAGCATAGCGGTAACCGCTGTTGCGGTAGTCGTCAAACTGCGAGGCCATCTCAAACCGGCGCGGCGACCTGTCGTAATCGACATTCTCGACGTCGAGCAGCAGCGTCATAATCTTCGGCACGGCAAAGACGGCAAAGAGCATCATCATACCCATCAATATGTTCATAATCTTGCGCTCCTTGGCATCATTCGACAGATCGGCGGACGACGGGGAATGGTCGTATTTCGACACGATGACATACAGCAGCACCACGAGACTCACCAGACCGAGGCAGTTGGTGAAATAGCCCTTGTCGGCCGTGGACGGCGCCACTGCGGCGATGAGCAGCATCGCAGCGACACCCACAGAGGTGAGGAATGCCCACACCCGATTGTGGACGAAGTCCACGCGCATCAGCGCATAGCCCATGCCCAGGATGACCAGGAGTGAGATTGGTGCTGAGGAGAAATTGCCGGGAATCAAGGTGGCCAGAACCACCAATATGGCAAAGGCTAATGCCACGCCCAGCGCCACCCAGTTGCTGATTCGTCCAGAAGACCACCACCGGTTTTTCCTGTTGTGCTGAAGAACCCTGTCACGCACTTCCCGACGGCCTTTGCTCTGCCACTGTTTCAGCGTGGCCCTGACATTGTGAGCCAACAGCAACAGGATGGTCAACAAGTTAAACAGCAGCAAGGTATAGGGGATGCTGCGGTGGAGGTCGTTGATTCCGTTTTTCTTTGTCCAGGCAAAGGGATTGTAGGAGAAGACCTCTCCTGGCAGATACGATGCCAATACCTCACGGCTGAAACCACGGTCCATCACCTTCAGGGCGATGAAGCACAGGGCCACTCCAAACACGGCCACCAGCAGAGCCGCCCACTTGCGCCATCCGAAATGTCCGCGCGGGCTTTCGCCAGGCTGGAGAAAATCATAATTGACCAAGACCGACAATGAGAAAAGGAGCATGAGCAAGAGACCGCTATCAACCACCACCACCCCGGTGAGTTTCTCAAAATAAGGAGCGGTCCAGGAGAGTTTGACCGCAATCATCACCTTGCAGATGCAGTAGATCAAGGCGATGGCAGACACCATGCGGAACATGCGGGGCAGGTCTTCCGCCCACAAGGTCATTCCCCGGATGTTCTTCCCCTCCACATCCATCAGTTTGGGATAAGCGAAGAAGATGAGCAGGAAGATCACCAGAGGCAGCCAGAGATAGGAACAAAGCAGTCCCATGCCGATGACCGTTGTGTGCAGATGCAGGCGCGCCTGTCCCATGGTCACCTCGACGGGCGACAACCGGGGCACCAGGCTCCATCCGGACTTCACCCGCTGTCCGGCTACGAGCAAACTATCGCCCGCGACCGTCAGATGACACACCTCCTCGCTCACTTTCCTGGAGAACTGCGGGATATAAACACTCTGACCCACGGGCAGCGACCCGTCGGTCTGTTGCAAGGTCAGCGAACTGGTCTTTCCCTCTGTCATCTCCCGCAGGATACCGCAATCCTCAGAATAGGTCAGAGGCTTGGGATAACGGACGGTGAACCATCCGTCCTCCTCCCGGATCATGGCATGTCCTGCTTCCCATGCAGTAGTCTGGAGAACAGGTTTGGCCAGGTAACTGACATCGCCGATGCGGAACAGTTTTTTGCTGTCCGACATCAAACTGTATTCCATCAGACGGTAGAACTGCACCTTGCAGCAGTTGGCTACCGAATCGGCCGTGGCATAGCCGATGGAGGTCCCGTCACCCTCGATGGTCGTATGACGGTCGAGGATGACGAGCTGCCACGCCCCCAAAGAGCCCCAATGGCTCTTGGAGCGGTATAAAAACGAACGAATCTCTCTTCTCTCCCGGAAATCCCCTTGGTCGCCGCCAGTTTCCTGACGCCGCTTCTCCAGGGCATTGCGCAGCATCACATACTGCGACTCATGTCCTGAGAGCAAGGCATCCAACTCCCTTACCGGCAATGCGGTGCGCTGTCTGCCCGTGCCCACCACGATGGTCTGAGACTCCGACAGTTTATGCGCATTGGGATTCTCGCCGTTGATATGGAAATAACACAGCGAGTCCGACCTCAGCCAGCGGTCGTTGACCTGCCAGGAGAACCCTCCGGCCGTGCGACGGATGGTGAGGAAGTCGTGAGGCACCTTGTCGAAGCAGATGTCAGACGCCCGTCCCACGGTGACACCCTCCGGTGCGTGGAGGTCAAATCCATCGATGGAGACCACCACACGCTCCCTCACACAGGAGAGCATGCACAAGCAGAGCACCGCCAGGAGCGCACATCCGCCCAGGACCAATCGATAGAGAGATTCCTTCATTGCAAAAATGGTTTAGAAAACTGGCGACTCCATCTTGACCACCTTGTTGGCGCTGATGTAGCCGCGGAACTTGCCTTTCTGGGTATAGACCTTCAGCCAACTGGCATCCGATCCGCTGTTGATGAGGATATATCCTCCGTCACGCACCTTTCCGACAATGGCATATTTGGTACCCGGACCCTTGCGGATGTTGGTATAGCCGTCTTCGTCCTTCACCATGGCCACTTCCTTGAGTTCACCCATACGCGGAGGTGTCACAATCTTGTTGGCAGACATATATCCCAGGAAATCGGGTTCCGAACCATCGGTATAGACGGTGTACACCTTGTGCCATCCTGTGCCCGTGGACTTATAGCTCACGAACATGCCGTCGGGAATCTGGTCTACAATCTCATACTTTGTACCCGGACCCTTGCGCACGTTGGTGTAACCATCCTCGTCTTTCACCAGTCCCCACTTCTGTGCCATACACGGGATTCCGATCACCATGGCAAGCACCAATGTCAATAGCTTTTTCATTTCTTGCATTTTTTTAAAGGTTAAACATTCAAAAGCCACCACCCTCGCGGATGATGTGCACATACAGATAGCAAAGTTACTAATAAAGAAAGCAAAAAAGGGTGTTTTATATCACTTTTCACAAAAAATAATGATTTTTCAAGGTAAAAAGCGCACCTTTTTATTTATGAAATTTGAAATGGTCGAAACCTTCGCCATAGACGCCGATCACACGGCTCTGGCTGACGAAAGCGGTGGGATCCACCTCGTTGATGATATGGAAAATCTCACTCGACTGACGTTTCTTGGCCAGCACAAAGAGCATTTTGATGTTATGGCCGGAATAAAAGCCCTGCGCATCGAGCACGGTGACTCCACGATGAGGTTCCTGGTTGATGCGGCGGGCGATTTCTTCGTAATGGCTTGAGATGATGAAGAACTGCACCGAACTGCGACGGGAGTTCACCACCTGATCGATGCAGAAGGCGGTGACACAAAGCACCACATAGCCATAGATCACCTTCTCGAAGTCATGAAACACGAGATAGGAACAAGTGATGATGAAAATGTCGCAGAGTAAAATCACACGTCCCAAGGAGATATCACGGTATTTGTTGACTATGGCCGCCACGATGTCGGTACCGCCAGTGCTCCCGTTGAACGACAGCCCCAATCCCACGCCACTACCACAGAAAATGGCGCCGATGATACTCGCCATGAAGGGTTGGTCCTGCAGCAGATGCATCTCCTTGCCCAAATTGGTGAGAAACGACAGCAACAGGGTGAGCACACCAACGGCATAAATCGTCTTCAGGCAAAAGCGGAAGCCAAGAACCTTGAGTGCGCCCAACAGCAAGAGGGCGTTGACGCCGAAATAACTCACCTGCACCGGCACCTCCATGCCCCAGTACAAGAGAGAGGATACACCCGCCACGCCACCTGTCGTGATGTCGTTGGGAAGCAGGAAAAGCGTCCATCCCATGCCATACGCCATCATGCCGATGGCTATCATGACATAGTCGAAAAACTCAGAGTTCAGGATTTTCTTGATGGCTGATTTGCGCTGCGCTGCCGAATTGGATTGGTTTGTCATAGTCGTTTCTATTTCTCGCTGCAAAATTACGATTATTTTTTAGTAACAAGCCCAATAAGCATGGAGAAAAAAAAAGAAACCTGTTTCTTTTGTTCTGCACTCGACTTTTCGTACCTTTGTGCAATGATAGGAACCATCGTCAATACAGCCACCATTATCGCGGGTGGCATCATCGGGGCACTGCTCCATCGTGGCATCAAGGACAAATACAAGGAAGTGCTCTATACCGGTCTGGGACTGGCATCCTTGGCCATTGGTCTGAATGCCGCCATCTCCCATTTCAGCCAGTCGGAATACCCTGTGCTCTTCATCGTATCGCTGGCCATAGGGGGCGTTGTGGGTACGGCGCTCGACATCGACGGGCATTTCAAGCGGTTGGTGGACAAATACTCCAAACAGAGTGAAGGCAAGAAGAACCGTCTTGCCGACGGACTGGCCACGGCCATCCTGCTCTATTGCATCGGTCCTTTGTCGATGCTCGGTCCTGTCATCTCTGCTTTGAAAGGCGATCACACCTTTCTTTTCACCAATGCCACACTCGACTTCGTGTCATCCATGGTCTTTGCCTCCACCTACGGCATCGGCATGATTTTAGCGGCACCCGTGCTTTTCTGTTGGCAGGGAATGTTCTGGTTGGTGGCACATTTATCAGCCTCTGCCATCAGCGACGCCCTCATGGCAGAACTATTGATTATCGGTGGTCTGCTCATCACAGGCAGCGGCCTTTCCCTGCTTCAGCTGAAGGACTGCCGCACACTCAACCTCTTGCCAGCACTCCTTGTCCCCGTCATCTGGTTCTTAATCCGCTCACTTTGAGACGTTGAGACGCCCTCACCCTTCCTCTCATGGAGAGAAGATGGGTGAGGGCGCATAAGGCGGGAGAAACCCCGATGGAGACGCCCCAATGTGACGTCTCTACTTTTATTTTAGAGAGATGACTGCAAATAATAAGGAGATTATTCTTCGTGATAATTGCCGGTGAAATAGATGTAGCTGCGCTGACGCGGCTGGACACCTACAGAGGCACTGCCATTGTCAAAGAGACTCACCGTATAGACATAGACATCCTCCGAACTCTCCACACCCATTGTGATGACGTGCTCACCCTTGCGGGTGACGCCAGACTCGTAACTCACAATGCGGCCCGTGAAATTCAATCCCTGTCCTCCTCCATAAGGCACGCTGTATGCCCTGCCGAAGAAAGGCAGATAAGAGACGATGGTGTCGCCCGACACCCTCACCGAATAAGAACTGGTGAGATGAATCGTGCGCCCTCTTCCCTGTGGATGGGCCTGAGAGACGTCGATTTGGAACTTCCGCTCTGCCAATCCGGTGGAGATATTCTCCTTCAGCCGAGCCAGACGCTCGGCCCGCTCCTGACGGGTAGCCTCGGAGACGGCACAAGCACAAACAAGACCAATGGCCAACAAGCCACAGGATAAGACACTGAGACGATGAATCATTTTTTTCATGGCATCATAAGGTTATGGCTACCTCCGTCCGCCCATGAGGATATAGGTCGTGAAAGGAAGCCGGGTACGCATCAACCAATAAAGAAGTAAACCGAGAAGGACGGTCAGCGTGACAGAGAGCAGGTAGATGAGAATGGCCAGCCAACTGCTGTGGGGCACAAAAACACCACTGCTGAGGAAACGCACCACGAAGCCGAGGAACAGATAGTGATAGGCGAAAATAAAGAAACTGCCCGTCGAGAGGGTCATGTTGACATACCAAGTGCCGGCCCTCACCATCACCGTGGTCAGCGACATGCCGAACACCAGTCCGACAACATACTCCATGCGGTAGATGAACTCACACGGCCACCATTGTTCCAAGAGAATCAGCAGGCCCAGGACGATGGCGGCAGGAAGGGTGTAAGGCAGCATGGCCACAATGAACTCCTTCTTGCGGATACCGAAATAAGCGCCGTAGCTGAAGAAGAGCAGGCAGTCGGGATTGATGCCCGTGATCTGGGGGAAATAGCCCAAGGCATAGATGACCGCCACAAACAACAGGTAGCGCACCAGGGGCCGCTTTCCCGACAGGATGATAAACCACCTGACGAGGAAATAGAGAATCGGGGAGCACACCATGGCCACCATCAGGTCGCGGATGAACCAGAACTGCACGGCGATAGGTGCGGTGATGCTGCTGCCGCCCTCAATCAAGGAGATGTTCCAGAAGGCCTTCAACCCGTCGGTGAAAGACATCTGGTCGAACGGGATGCCCAGGATGGGCACACGGGCCACAAACAGTCCGACGATGATGGCCAGGATCAGATAGAGCAGGTTCCACAGCACATACGGGACGAACAAGGACTGCAACCTGCGGATGAGTTTCTTGAGATAGATGTCGAGCGCGAACTGCCCCGTCTTGAAAAACAAGTAGCCCGAAATAAAGAAGAAAAAGGCATTGGCAATCGGAGCGATGCGCTGCGACACGATATGGATAAAACCGCTGGCAAAAGGCAATGAAGCCCACTCTCCGTTCAGCGTGGTGTAGTTGCAGTGCACAAACAGCACCATCACGATGAGCGGAAACCGCAGGAATGCGATGACTTTGGATTGTAAGTCAGTGGGCCTCATGGTCGCGGTTGGATTATCTATGCGCGGTCCTCAATCAGACGCTCGGCCATGGCACGGCCCAGGGCCTCACAACGGGCACGGGAGTCGGCGTCGATGGCCTGTTTCATCTCCACGGGTTCACCGACAGCCTCGAAATGCAGGGCAGTGTCGTTCCACTCCTGGATCTTGGCCACGGCCTTGCTGGCCCAGCCATAACTGCCAAACCATCCGATGAGGCGGTTTTTCATGTCCTTGTGAGCCACTTCGGAGAGCAGCACGTCCATCTCATGATAGAGACTGGTGTTGTAGGTGGGAGCACCCACGATGAGCGCCTTGTAGCGGAAGATGTCGCGCAGGATATAGGAATGATGCGTCTTCGACACGTTGTAGATGACGATGTTCTTGATGCCGGCCTTGCTGGCTGCCTGGGCGATGATCTCTGCCATCCGCTCCGTATTGCCATACATCGTACCGTAGCAGATCACGATGCCCTCTTCGCTCTCGTAGCGGCTCAGGCGGTCGTAGATGCCGATCACCTTGTCGATGAAGGTGTGCCATACCGGTCCGTGGGTGGCACAGATATAGTCGAGTTTGACACCGGCAAGTTTCTTGAGGGCGTTCTGCACCGGCGTGCCGTATTTGCCCACGATATTGGAATAGTAGCGCACCATCTCCAACCAGAACGTGTCGCAGTTGATCTCGCTGTCGATGACTCCGCCATTGAGGGCACCGAAGCAGCCGAAGGCATCGCCGGAGAACAGCACATTGCAACTGGTGTCGAGAGTCACCATGGTCTCAGGCCAGTGGACCATCGGAGTGAGCACGAACTTCAGTTCATGACTGCCCAGACTGAGGGTGTCGCCGTTCTTCACCTCCAGTTCATTCTCGCTGATGCCGTAGAAACCGCTGAGCATGCCAAAGGTCTTCTTGTTGCCGATGACCTGAATGCCGGGATAGTATTTTCGGATGAGCGCGATCGAACCGCTGTGGTCGGGTTCCATGTGGTTGACGACAAGGTAGTCGATGGGGCGGTCGCCGATCACCTCATGGATGTTCTCGAGAAACTGGGTGAAGAAATCAACTTCAACCGTATCGATGAGGCATACCTTCTCATCATCAATGAGATAGGAGTTGTAGGACACACCATTGGGCAATGGCCAGAGCCCTTCGAAGAGAGCCTTGTTGCGGTCGTTGACGCCCACGTAATAGATGTTATTGGTGATTGTTGTCATATAATGATAAGATTATTGGGTTTTCTAATCTGTAAAAATCGCCGCGTCACCACTCCAGGTAGGTGTCCTTCTCGCCCTTGGCGTCCTCAGCCATCTGAGCACCAAACTCCACGGTGATGGAGTTGCTGATGGTCTGGCAGCAATTGGCTGCGAACAGCTGTGCCCAGTGGATGATCTTGTCCCAGATGCGGGCGGGGATGCCCCTGTCGAGCGCCTCGCGGGTGATGCCGTAGCGCATCAGTCCATAGATGAAACCGGCATTGAAGTTGTCGCCGGCTCCGATGGTGCTCACCGTACTGGTCTGGATGATGGGGAAACTCTTCTTGATGCCGCGTGTGGCGCGCAGTTCGACATTCTTCGTCCCGTTGGTGCAGATGAAGTTCTTGCAATAGAACGACACCTCGGCACTGTAGATCTTGTCGGGGTCCTCCTTGTTGTAGAGCACCTTGAAGTCATCGACGCTGCCCCTCACGAAGTCGGCATACTCCAGGTTTTCCAACAAGTTGGGCGTGATCTTCATCACGTCGTTCTTGTGGGAGGGACGGAAGTTGACATCGTAGTAGAGGATGGCTCCGTGGCTGCGGGCATAGTCGAGGAAGCCCAGCACCTGCGGACGGATGACCGGATTGACTGCATAATAGGAGCCAAACATGACGATATCATCGGGATTGACCTCCGGGCACACAAATTCCAACTGGTCGTGACCATGATCCTTATAGAACAAATACTCCGCATCATTATGCTCGTTGAGGAAAGCGAGCGAGATGGGTGACTTGCTCTCGGGATAGACATGTATCTCGTCAGCATTGACGTGGTTGTCCTTGAGAAACTTGATGATGTTCTTGCCCACACGGTCGTTGCCGGCCTCGCTGATGAACGAAGCGTTGATTCCCGACCTGCCGAGGGAAATGATGCCATTGAAGACGGAACCGCCCGGGACGGCCCCTATGGGTTGCTCGTTCTTGAAGATGATATCGAGCACGGTCTCTCCTATACCTATTACTTTACGCATGAGTTCTCCTTATGTTATTACAGTTGTTGATATGCCCCTCACAGTGCTTCAGCGCCACAAGGGGTATAATAGTCTTGCAAAGATAGGGTTTTTTCCTGAATTATCACACCATCGGATGATTATTTTAAAAAAACGGACTGCATTTCGGGAATTCTTCGTAATTTTGGCGCTCGCGTCGAAAATGTTCCATCTCGGAATAAAAAATGGGAAAAGACACCATCATGAATACGAAATACAACACACATACACTGGCCAACGGACTCCGGGTGATACATTTGTATGACTCCTCTCCGGTGATTTATTGTGGTTACGGCGTGAACGCAGGTTCACGCGATGAAGCGCCCGACGAGGAAGGTCTGGCACATTTCTGCGAGCATGTCACTTTCAAAGGGACAACGCGCCGGCGCGCCTGGCACATCATCAACAGTCTGGAACGTGTGGGCGGTGACCTCAATGCCTTCACCAACAAGGAAGACACCGTCTATTATGCCGCGGTGCTGAAAGATCACCTGCCCCGTGCCATCGACCTGCTCAGCGACATCGTGTTCCACAGCACCTACCCCCAGGCAGAGATTGACAAAGAGGTGGAAGTGATCGCCGACGAGATTGAGAGCTACAATGACTCCCCCGCCGAACTGATCTATGATGAGTTTGACAACATCCTCTTCCAAAACCATCCCCTGGGCCACAACATCCTCGGGAAAGCTGAGAGGGTGAGGCAGTTCACGACCGCCGACGCTCTGAGGTTCACCCGCCGCTTCTACCGTCCGGAGAACATGGTGTTCTTCGCTTACGGCAACCTCCATTTCGACCGTCTTGTCAGACTGCTTGAGAAAGCGACGGCTGGTTTTCCCGACAACCAACCGCTGCTCAGCGACCTCGACGCGAAGGGAGAAACCGTGGAAGGCTATCAGCCGGGCACTTACGAATTCGACCGCAGCACGCACCAAGCTCATGTGATGGTCGGCAACCGCGCTTACGGCATCCATGACAGCAAGCGCATGCCCCTCTACCTGCTCAACAACATCCTTGGCGGTCCGGGGATGAACACACGCCTCAACCTCTCGCTCCGCGAGCGGCGCGGACTGGTCTATACGGTGGAGAGCGCGATGGTGAGTTACAGCGACCTGGGTGCTTGGAGTGTCTATTTCGGATGCGACCATCACAACATGTCACGCTGTCTGCGCCTGGTGCACAACGAACTACAGCGCATGGTGGACCATGTGCTCACCGACTCGCAGCTGAAAGCCGCCAAACAACAGTTGAAAGGTCAGATCGGCATCGCCTGCGATGCCAGGGAGGGTTTTGCCCTGAGTTTCGGAAAGAGTTTCCTGCACTACGGATGGGAGCGCGACGTGGAACGTCTCTGCCAGAACATCGATGCCATCACCGCTCAGGAAATACAGGAAGTAGCCGCCGAGCTGTTTTCTCCCCAACGGCTCACCACACTGTTTTTCAAGTGAAAAAAATGAGGTTTGAAGTCGCTCTACGTCTTGCCAGATTTGAAAACCGACAGAACAGAGGATAGCGGGAAAAAACGCCACAAAAAACATCCGTCTAAACTCCCAAACTCCTAAACTCCCAAACTCCTACAAATAAAAAATACTCTCATTCCCTTCGTTCATCAGAAGGTCAAGAATACTGAGATTGGGCAGGAAACCCTGTTTCTGCTCAAACACCTGATAATATCTCTTGGGCAAGAAATCTACATCCGGCAACGGATGCTTCGGGCGGATCACCTCGCGGAAATCGTCTGTGTTGCCCTCTCTCTCCACCATCTCGGCAGACCAATAGACCTCGGTGGGCGTGATGTGGGGATGGATGTCGAGCAAGCGGCACATCATAGCCATGATCTCCTCATTGAAATCCAATAGAAAAGTCCACCGCCGCTCGAAAAACGGAGCCAGGTCATCCGCATAGAACTCAAAGAAGGGGGAGTCGCCATAGGCACTGCACAAGGCATTCCAATGAAGGTGCCTCCAGTTGCCGTGGTCGCTGATCCTCACGTCGCGGATGTCGGCCGTACCATCGTGGATGACCGGTACGGTGAGCGCCTGCACCCCCTGCGCCGAAGCGATGAGGCATCGGTTGCGGTAGGTCTGTTTCACGAAATGGTCATGGCACTCCAACCTCACCTCACCATACCGGTGCAGTTTCTGATACCACTGCACCGGACCGAAATAGGTGGTTGACAAGAGAGCCGTCCTTTGCCCTGTCATTCTCAACGGTAGTTTTTCTTTCCCTCGTTGAGGAACTTGAGGTAATCCTCCACATCCTCCTTGTAACTGAAGGAACGGGTGAGCGGATTGCCCTCGTTATCGACGAGCACATAGAGCGGTTGGGTGAGATAGCCAAACTTCATCTCCTCCAGGTAGCTCCATTTGTCGCCGATGGTGCGGAGCGTGCGTTTCTTGCCGTTGTACTCCACCTCGATGGGTTTGTCAAGCGGTGTCTTGTCATCGACAAAGAGTGAGATGAGCACATAATCGTTGTTGAGCTTGTCGGCCACGGTGGGGTCGGTCCACACAGCGATCTCCATCTTGCGGCAGTTGACGCAACCGAAGCCAGTGAAGTCGAGCATCACCGGTTTTCCCTTGGCAGCAGCAGCAGCCATACCCTCCTCATAATTGGTATAGGCAGCCCTCACCTCCTTGGTATTGAGGTTGAAATCCTGTGTGTAGAGCGGCGGAGCGAAAGCGCTCACGGCGCGGCAGGGAGCACCCCACAGTCCCGGCACCATATAGATGGCGAAGGCGATGGACACCAGTCCGAGCATGATGCATGGCACAGGCATCGCCTTGTCGTCGCCCATGTCACTCTGAAATTTCAGTTTCCCGATCAGGTAGAGGCCCATTAGCAGGAAGATGGCGATCCACAGCGACAGGAAGACCTCACGGTCGAGCAAACGCCAGCCATAAGCCAGGTCGGCCACGGAGAAGAACTTGAGGGCGAAAGCCAGTTCGATGAATCCCAGCACCACCTTGATGGTATTCATCCAAGACCCCGACTTGGGAGCCTGTTTGAGCCATGTGGGGAAGAGGGCGAAGAGCGTGAACGGCAGTGCCAGTGCGATGGCGAAACCAAGCATGCCTATGGCCGGTCCCATCCAGTTGCCCGAAGTAGTGGTCTCCACGAGGAGCAGTCCGATGATGGGTCCTGTGCAGGAGAAACTCACGAGGGTGAGGGTGAAGGCCATGAGGAAGATGGAGAGCAAGCCGCTGGTAGAAGAGGCCTTGCTATCGACCTTGTTGGTCCATGATGACGGCAGGGTGAGTTCAAACCATCCAAAGAAGGAGAGGGCGAAGACGACCAGCAAGGCGCAGAAGATGAGGTTGAACACAGCATTGGTGGCCAGTTCATTGAGTTTCTGCGGTCCAAAGAGAGCGGTCACCAACAAGCCGAGGGCCAGGTAGATGACAATGATGGAGATGCCGTAGGTGATGGCGTCGCGGATACCCTTTTTCTTGTCCTTGCTCCGCTTGAGGAAGAAGCTCACGGTCATGGGGATAATGGGCCACACGCAGGGCGTGAACACGGCGAGCAGGCCATAGAGAAGTCCCATGAGGAAGATATAGAGCCACGAGCGGTCGGAAATATTGCCGCCATTGAGCTGTTTCAACTTGTCGATGCTGGTTGACCACCACCCCGACTGAGCCTTGGCGATGAGGGCGGTGTCGATGGGCACGGAAGCAGCGGCAGTGTCAGCCGTCACAGCATCGAGGGAGTCGCCGGTGCCAAGTGCAGCCACGGGCATTGCGGCAACCTCCTCAGGCTTCTCCTCCTTCTGTGGTTCAGCTGGGGGCGCATCTTCCGGTCCCTTGCCGGAGAAGTCAAACTCCACTGTCGAGGGAGGCATGCACATCTCGTCGTTGCATGCGCCATACTCCAGATAACCCTTGATGTTGTAGGTCTTCCCTGTGATCTTGTATTTCTGGATGAAGGTGACATTGTTCTCAAAATAGCGCACCTTCATGTCGAAGATCTTGTCATCCTCACTGATTTCCTTGCCTTGTTTTATCAATCGACCAATGGGCTGAGCTCCCTCCGCCTTCTCGGTGTGCATGACAGCCGACTGAGGACCACCTTCGGGGATATCGGTGGAATAGACATGCCATCCCTTGTCGATTTTGGCCGTGAACAAGACATCCACCTCTGTGGGTGACACCTGCTTCTGCTGTGTGGTGAATTTCACAGGCGTTTCCTGAGCCTGAAGCACTGCAGTCATCCACAACAGCACGACCAGCAGGCTAAATTTTATTTCTTTCATTGAATAGATGATTTGTGTGATTTCTCTTAGTTGTTATCTTGCGGCATTTTGCCTTTATGAGTCATAATATTGAGCACGTAGCGGTCGGTGACATCCATACCCGTGCTGCCGATGGCCGTGAGGTTGTGGATACTCCTGTCGACATCGTCTTCGATGATGCCCTCTGCGGAGGTGACATATTTGTGCTGTATGGCAAGCATGGCGCTCATCACCGCCGTGCCGACACCCGTCGTGAGCTTGAGGGCGCAACTGGGTTTGGCACCATCACAAATCATGCCCGTCAGGTTGGCGATCATGTTCTTCACCGCAAACGACACCTGTTCATAATTGCCGCCCATCAGATAGGTGATGCCCGTGCTGCTGCCCGTGCTGGCCACGACACAACCGCAGAGCGCCGAGAGCGAACCCAGGCTTTGCTTGATGTAGATGGCCGTGAGATTGCTGAGGGTGAGCGCACGGATCAATTCCTCCTCGGTATTGTGGTTCTCCTCAGCAAACACCACCACAGGCATGGTGGTGCAGATGCCCTGGTTGCCGCTCCCGCTGTTGCTCATGACCGGAATCATCGCACCGGCCATCCTCGCATCGCAGGCGCAACTGGTCACGGAGAGGATTTTGGAGAAGATGCTCTCGCCCATGATGCCCTTGCCCAGCGGACTGCACAGCGTCTTGCCCAACTGGTGGCCATAATTCTCGCGCAACCCGTCGGCGGCGGCCTTTTCGTTGAGACGTTTGGCTTCGAGGATGAAGCGGATCTTCTCCAGGTCGGTGGAGACCGCGAAATCATAGACCTTGCGCAAGGTGAGCGGCAGGTCCTCCTCCACGGCTTCCACAGAGACACCGGCATGCCGCCTGTCCAAGACCACCTCGTCATCACGCCTCAAAAAGACGAAATGGGTGTGGTGCTGCTTGATGATGGCCTCCGCCTCATGGCCTCCGCCCTTGCAGCAGGCCTGAACATAGAGTTTGTCATCATCATCCTCCTCGAGAGAGATATGGATGCGGTTTTCCTCAATAAACCGCTTGCCGCGCGCCACGGCTTCGGGATCGCTGTCCTTGATGACCTCCAACTGATACTCCGACTTGCCGATGAGGGCTCCGAGCGCTATGGCGATAGGCAGTCCGATCATTCCCGTGCCCGGTATGCCCACACCCATGGCGTTTTTCAGGATGTTGGCACTCAGGCGGAGGTCGATTTTCTCAGGCAGATAGCCCAGCAGTTCACGTGCCTTGGCCACGCAAAGCGCCACGGCAATGGGTTCGGTACATCCGATGGCAGGCACCACTTCGCGGCGCATGAGGTTGATGATGGCTTGAGTTTCTTCGTTCGACAGCATCTTTGCTACATTTTTATGCAAAGGTAGTGCAAATCAAATGTAGAACAAAAAGAAATCATTCTTTTTTTAAGTGAAGAAGGAGCCTATTTTTGCAATCTACTCTTTTTTTCGTACTTTTGCAGCCAAAATTGGCATCATTACCCTATTGATAAAATCATGAAGAAGAACTTATCATTATTGTTTTTATTTGTCTTTATGCTTTCTTCGTGCATCAAAGACGAACTGCTGAACTCAGAATGCGACATCGTGAGCGCATGGGTCGAAGGCGACCAATATGCAGGCAACTTCTACGAATCCTCACAGATGCGTTTGGAAAACATCTCGTCGGTCGAGAAAGAGATTGTATTCACCGTGCGCTCACTGGTCTCACTCCCCAATAGCCTTCCAGTCTATTTCAACATCACACCGGGAGCCACCATAGAACCCGCCAATGGATCAGTACAGGACTTCACCAAAGGACCCGTGGTTTATGTCGTCACCTCACAGGACGGCAAATGGAAGCGCCAATACACCGTGACTTTCAAAGAAGCCAGCCTGCCCACCCGTAAATTCAGTTTCGAGAACTACGAGACGATAGAATCCAACGGCAACTTCTACCATGAGTTCTATGAGATCAGCCAGTCGGGCGAACGTATCAATCTCTGGGCATCGGGCAATCCCGGCGCCATCCTGACCAAAATCAGGTCTGCAGCCGAAGACCAGCCCACTTATTGCATGGAAAACGGATACCAAGGGCGGTGCTTATGCCTCAACACTCAGGATGCCGGTTCGCTGGGACAGATGTTCGGCAAGCCCATCGCCGCAGGCAACCTGTTCATGGGCAAGTTCATCCTTGAGAACGTACTCCTCAACCCACTGAAAGCCACGGAGTTCGGCCGTGACATTGACCGTGTGCCTGTGCGTGTGACCGGTTATTACAAATACCGTCCAGGAGCCGTATTCACTGACAAGAACAAGAAGGAGGTGCCCGGTCGCATTGACGAGGCCGACATCTATGCCGTGTTCTACCGCAACAAAGACGCCCAGGGCAAAAACGTCTATCTGTATGGCGATGACGTGCTCTCCAGTCCTTTAATCGTCAGGAAAGCCCGGGTGGCCTCACTTCCACCCACGAATCAATGGACCCGTTTTGAGATGTTTTTCGAAGGCGACGATGCCGATGAACAGATACTGGAATCCAAAGGCTACAACTTGACCCTCGTCTTCTCGTCGAGCAAAGAAGGAGCAGCTTTTGAGGGAGCCATCGGCAGTGAATTGTGCGTAGACGAGGTGGAAGTCTCGTTTGAAGAACCAGATAACGAATAAGAGGAGAATCAACATCATGAAGAAAAAAGATATCATCATCTGTTTTGTCATTTGCATGGCCTGGCTGTTGCCAAGCAAAACGCTCGCCACCACGCCAGACGGCGGAATGCAGCTGAAAGCCCGTGTGGGCTACAGCCTCGGCGGCACCGCACCCATCGGCATTCCCGCCACCATCCGCAGCATTGACGCCTTCCGCCTCACACCATCGCTGATGGCAGGAGCCGACCTGCAACTGCCCCTCCGTGACAAATGGGGAGTGCTGGCCGGACTGCACATCGAGAACAAAGCCATGGATGTGGATGTAACCACCAAAGGTTACCGGATGGAAGTGGTGAAAGGTGACAGCAAGATCGAAGGACTCTTCACCGGCCATGTGAAACAAGAGGTGACAGAATGGATGCTCACGCTGCCTGTCATGGCCACCTATCAGCTCAGCCAGAAGGTGACACTGAAGGCAGGCCCCTATCTCTCTTTGCTCCTCAACAAGGACTTCAGCGGCATCGCCTCAGACGGATACCTGCGTCAAAAAGATCCCACCGGACCAAGAATCAATATGGGCAACAAGGAGGGAGAATGGGCCACCTATGACTTCAGTGATGACATACGCCATCTCCAGATGGGCATCGCCGCAGGTGCTGACTGGCAACTGCATGAGCACCTGGGCCTCTCCGCCGATCTCAGCTGGGGTCTCTCAGGCATTTTCAACAGCGACTTCAAGACCGTGGAACAGACGCTCTACCCCATTTATGGTACTGTCGGAGTCTTCTGGAAATTCTGATACGAGACCGTCCCGTTGATCACGACAAGCAATTCTATCAGAGCCATTTGCACATGGTCCAGACCTAAGCCTAAAACTAAAACCTAAAGATATAGATGAAGACGATGGATGTTAAGAAACTACTGATGCCGGTATGCCTTGCATTCACGCTCAGTCTGCCTCTCAGCCATGTGAAGGCACAGACCGTGAATGACAACAACACCCCACTCCACCTGATGAAACCCGCCTATCGGATAGGCTACGGCATACCCACCACCGACGAGGTCAAAAAGACCATGGACCGCATATTGCAATACATTGCCAGCGAAACACCCGCCGTGCTCGTGGACAAAAACACAGGGCGTGAGGTGACCAAGACCAAGGAAATCAACGAGCAGACTCAGTTGAAACAAGGTGGATTCCGGCTGACCAGTTATGAATGGGGCGTCACCTACTCAGCTGTGCTGGCTGCCTATCAGGCCACAGGCGACGTCGCCTACCGTGACTATGCCTACCAGCGCCATCGGTTACTGGCAGATATCGCCCCCGCATTCACGCGGCTGCATGCTGAAGGCAAGACCATCGACGGCAACGTGCGCCGCGTGGTTGATCCCCATGCACTTGACGATGCCGGCGCCGTATGCTGCTCGATGATCAAAGCCATGCTGGCTGACTCCAAGTTGCCGTTGCGGCCACTCATCGACAACTACATCCACTATATCATGGACCAGGAATACCGGCTTCCTGACGGTACCTTCGCACGACTCCGCCCGCAGAAAAACACGGTATGGCTCGATGACATGTTCATGGGCATCCCCGCCGTGGCCTATATGGGACGGCTGACCGGTGAATCCAAATACTATGATGAAGCCGTGCGGCAAATCAAACTTTTCTCCGAGCGCATGTGGGTGCCGGAGAAAAAACTCTTCCGCCATGGATGGGTGGAGGAAATGACTCCACACACTGCTTTCCATTGGGGGCGCGCCAATGGCTGGGCCATCCTGACACTATGTGAGGTACTTGACGTACTGCCAGAGAATCATCCTGGCCGTCAGCAGATTCTCGAACTGCTCAGGGCACATGCCGAAGGACTCGCCGCCCTGCAGCATCATGACGGTTTCTGGCATCAACTGCTCGACCGCAGCGACACCTACCTTGAGACATCCGCCACCGCCATCTACGCCTATTGTTTGGCACATGCCGTCAACTGTGGCTGGATCAGTGCCAAAGCCTTCGGACCTGTCGCACTCCAGGCATGGCATGCCGTGGCATCATGCGTCAACGAGCGCGGCCAGGTGGAAGGAGTGTGCGTGGGAACAGGAATGGGGTTCGACGCCGCCTTCTACGCTTATCGGCCTGTCCATGTGATGGCAGCCCACGGCTATGGTCCTGCCATCTGGGCTGGAGCGGAGATCATCCGGCTGCTTCAGCTCCAGCATCCCAAACTCAATGACAGTGCCGTGCATTTCTACGATCAGGAAGTGCCTACCGACCAGCCTATCTTCAACTACGACGGTAAAATCAGATTCTGACCCTTATTGTCCAAGAGCGCCAGAAAGGCTAATGTGTTAAATTTTTCTATACTCATAAAAAAATAATGGGTTTGACACCTGCTATTCGATAAAATTTGTACTTTTGCAAAAAACATGCGTATATGCATTTTATTGTATCAAGCCTCTTCTACGGGAGCGGATATCATCCATTTAAAAACAACAATTATGAACTCATCTTTTCGGAAAATACTATTTCTGTCAGCCTTTATCGCATGCGTAAGCATGGCGAAAGCGCAGTTGCCTAATGAGAAATTCGGCAAACCCTCAGATCTGGAATGGGAATTCAACGGTTGGGGTGACGCCATAGAAGCTGATGCCATCATTCTCTGCAAGACGATGAACGTGACGTATCAGGTTTCGGACCAGGTATCCAGCTTCAGCCAGGACCCAGACGTCAGTTTTGGCAATCTTTCGGATTTTGGCAAAAACCAGATTGATGACAGCAATATCCTGGTCAAATATGCTATCAGGCTCCGCACCAAGATTCTGAAGCCCGAGGGAGCCAAGCATGCCAATATTGACATCACCTATTTTGCCGACAAAGAGAATATCGTCTTTCTTGACGATGTGTCGGATATGAAGGTGACGGTTTTCACCAAGAACGAGAAGGGCAAGGTTGTGAAAAAGAGCATCAACACCAAATCCTTTGTCAAGGAGCGTATTGACGACCATTATATGGTGATGCACATCGCCGTGCCCGATGTTCAGGCAGGCAGTATCATTGAATACCAATACAACATCACTAGCACCCGGCCTGCATTTCTCTATGACTGGGTATTCCAGGAGTGTATCCCAACGGTACGTTCAAAATGCGACATAGACATCCCTGCTTTCCTGCAGTTTAAGATGAACGCCCCCATCCACAAACTCATCAAGTCGAGCGTTGAGGTCGGCCACCTGGCCTACGACACCAACAGGGCAGACTTGAAGAGGGGCAAGAGCTGTCCCACCAACCACTACATCATCACCGGTGACTATATTCTTCCGGAAAATGAGGCCCTCGATGACAATCAGGAAAAGGTTGACAACAAGAAAGAAGCTTCAGACGCCAAGGTTGCCAACTTTACCAGTGAGATCATCGCGCCCAAAGTCACTCCTCCGGCAATGATGCCAGAAGGCCGTACGCACCTGAAGCTCCAATAAGAACCGGCCGTAGCTTACAAGCACATGCCACTATCAAGGGTGGAATCCGTTCGATGGTAGACATGATGAACAAGACGGAAAACGAGGAGGTCTTCTCGTTTGCCAACTGTCGATGCGATATTGTCGCCAGGTGTAGTCGCTCAGGAGGATGACAAAACTGCTTTATCTTGTCAAAAGTATGGAGAATAAGCCCAGTTTTCCCATTTTTTCTTGGTGAAACGAGTGTCAAATTACGGCCATTTCTCAAACTTGAGATGATGTTTTCCGTCTCTTCTTCTATCGCAGAAGTAGTCAGGACCTTCATATCCCTCATATATAAAAGGATTTCTTGGCTTATATGTCTTTCTCTTTGCCATCGTTTTGGTTTTACTTTTAGTATTTTACTTTTAGTGTGATACTATTTGTACGATGCAAAGATATAGTTATCTATTGATATAAGAAAACATTTTGGCGAAGTCTAACCAAAAATGGATTTCTTATTGTATTTTCATTTTTAGTTAACCGTTTCTGTTGTCTATTGTTGACAAAGGCAATAAAAAGATAGAATTTCTGTTATATTTAAGGATATAACATGTCAACAAACAAGCACTTTAATTCCTACAAAGAAGGACTGGACCTGGAGTTCCTGCGGGAGTACTGCATGGAGCATGGCGAGATACGCATGATGGAGCGCGGCGAGACGCTGGAGCAAGCGGGCGAGCCGTCGCGATGGGTGGCCTACGTGGAACGGGGCTGCTTCAAGTATATCGTCCACAACGACGAGGAAGGCAAAGACTACTGCACGGGGTTCGCCTTTGAGGGCGAGTTCGTGTCTGACTTCCCCTATTGTCTCGACGGCGACATGTCGGAGGTGAGCATCGAGGCGGATATGCCCTGCGTGGTGCGTATCATCGAGGGTACGGAACTGCAGCGCATGTTTGATGAGGACCCGAAGAAGATGCAAGTGGGCTGGCAGCTGATGCGCAACCTGTTCAAGATGGTCTATGCTCGAGACCTCGACCACTACCGTTACACAGCCCGTGGCCGTTATCGCCAACTACTCAATCGCTGTCCTCAAGTTGTACAGATGCTCTCGCTGAAGGACATAGCCTCTTTCCTCAATATCACCCCCACTTATCTCAGCAAGCTTCGCAAGGAAATGACGTTTGAGCAGAGAGAAGACTGAATTATTCATAATTCGATCAAGCTCAGCCAAATTGAGCGCAAAGACATATTTACCCCTCACTTCATTGCTGTTTTCTCAAACTACTTTGAGAGTTGCACCCTCGGCTTCCAAATTCCGGATTCAGCCAAGGGCTTTTTTGTGCCTTTTATGTAACTTTGTCCACCATCCAATGCTTTTGCTCTCAGGCAACAAACAGAAGTTAGTTCAACAGGACAACCATGGAAACACGATAAATCATAAAGGTTAGTTATAGAAGAATCCCGGGAAAGAGTCAAGGGCCGCAGTGATGCGGTCCTTGATTAATATTCTTTGACAAGTTATACCAACTGTTTCAGCCAAAGGGCAAAGAACCTATCATAAACTATATAACCTTCAGCATCATGACACACGAGATCCTTGTCTATAAGCACCGTCAGAGCTGTCTTCACGCTACTGGCACTCGGAAGTTCGTATGTTCTTATAAACTCTCTACCCTGTGGACTCTTCACGCGGCCAGCTTTTGCAATAGCTTTCAACAAGGAAAATTGGTTGTCCGTCAAAAAGAGTACGAGACTTTCATATTGCATGCTGTTTCTGTATATAATATGCTGTATGGCTTCACTTACTTGTCGCTCATCATCAATGGTTTTGTCCTGTTCGTATAGCCGATTCAGTATCTGCTGAATGTTGGCTGTAATTCCATCGAATCGCGTGTATATTGTATGGAAGACATTTTTGGAAAGACTCCCCTTCCTGGCTTCAAAGAAACGACGTGCGAAGTCGTAATAGATTTCCTCATGCAGTGGGTACAAGCCCATGCCGTTCGTACTCTGATAAAAGGGACGGTCAGGGGAGTTGAATATCTGTGCCATCAGATGCTGCTTGCTGCCAGAGAAAACGAAATGGACATTGGGGGCAAACTGCATATATGAGCGCAGCAAGGCTTCCGTTCCCGTTTCTGGGAAATAGGTAATCTGCTGGAACTCGTCTATGGCGATATAGATATTGTGAGGGCTTTGCTTCAGATAGTCAAAGATCGACATCAATGTCATTTCTGCTCGAGTCGTTTCAATGCTAACCGAAACTGTTGGCATGCCCGTAATAGGATCGGCACTGAACACAGGACGCCATGAGCCGAAGAACTGTAACAGCCGCTTCAATGCCTGATCTTCGAAAGTGAGCACATACTGGGCTATTGCTGTTCCTAGCACCTGTACAAAGTCGTGTTGGTTCTTGGTGGAAAAGATATCTATATAGATGCATACAGCATCCTTTTCCATCTTACGAATTTGGTAGAATGCATTCCTGATGAGGCCCGTTTTACCTATTCTGCGTGGTGATATGAGCGTTGTGTTACGCCCGTTCTGAAGATTCGCTATCAGTTCTTCCGTCTCTTCTGTTCTATCGCAGAAATACTCTGGCCCTGCATATTCTGCCAGCACAAATGGGTTATGTAGCTTGGTGTTCTTCTTTGCCATAATGCAATTCTTTTATTGTGCTAATTCCGTCACGGAATTTCCGTGACGGAATTTCCGTGATGCAAAGATATAATATTCTTCTGACTAAAAAAATATTTTAGGCGAAATCTAACCAAAAATGGATAGATTTCGCCCATTGATTGGAACTTTACTCGTTTTTGATTCTGTTACTCCCCGACCGGCAGCCTTTTCGAATAGGTTTTATGTCTATCTATGATCATTAAAGAGCAACAAAAACCAGGACGTGAAGAAATGACCTCATCGTCCTGGTTTTTCAACTTAAAACAAAATAATTCTTTATTTCAGAAGCTCTGGCGGCAGGGTGGGCATAGCCCCGTTCTGCGTGCAGACGAATGCGCTGACTTGAACTGCTGTGCGGTGGGCTTCCGGTACGGACTTGCCGTTGAGTATGCTGCCCACGAATGAACCCGTAAAGGAGTCTCCTGCACCGACAGTATCGGCCACTTTTACTTTTGGAGTTTCCTGGAATGATTTCTGACCTGGAGTGAAAACATAACTGCCGTTGGTGCCACAGGTCAGTACAAGCATATCCAGGTTATATTTTCCGAGGATGAGCCAGCACTTGTTCTCAATGTCGAGTCCAGGATAGCCAAACATCCTGCCTATCAGAACAAGTTCCTCATCATTGATTTTGAGGATGTTGCAACGCTGCAGCGACTCGCGGATGACTTCTTGGGTATAAAATTGCTGACGCAGGTTGATGTCGAAAATCTTCAGGCAGTCGGCGGGTGTGGCATCGAGGAACTTCTGTATTGTTCCACGGCTCACCACGTTGCGCTGAGCCAACGAGCCGAAGCAGACTGCACGGCAGTTGCGGGCAATAGCGGCAATGTCATCATCGAAGGGAATGTTGTCCCAAGCCACGTTTTCCTTGATATCGTATGTCGGAATGCCCTGTTCGTCAAGCTGCACCTGGACGGTACCAGTGGGATAAGGCACACGGGGCAACAGGTCGTTCAGGCCGTGCTCCCTCAAGGCTTCAATCGTTTCGTCTGCGAGTTTGTCACTGCCCAGCGCACTCACGGCGATGGTGTTGTCCATGCCG
>JAEEGL015093558.1_pt1 | contig 36997 bp, 79 predicted proteins | sample 9134231 | NCBI WGS metagenome assembly JAEEGL01 (sample SAMN16246548, study PRJNA631951) | gut metagenome | biome: gut microbiome; feature: rumen; material: fiber-attached | host: Bos | place: Iran: Karaj | collected 2018-10 | reverse complement strand
GTGCCCATCCCAGGATTCCATGCGTTATCTTCATTAATCTTATTGTAAATCAACGAAATTTCATAGTCGGTACAATCTTCCAACATCATATCATCGTCACTGCCCCAAAAACTAACGAAAATGCACTCAGCACCCAAAGACTTGTAGACACTGTATACTTCCAGCTCGTCACCCTCGCCTTCCTCACTGTCCTCAGTGTAGAAAAAAACACCATTAATGTATAAGGTCTTTTCGGTCTCTTCGTCAAGCCAATCGCTGATTTCGTCAATGTAATCTTGCCTTTTCATACCTGTAACTTTATTGCTCATGTTTTAATTGGTCAAGAATATACTCCATGACTGCAATCTTACCTTTTCTTCCGTTACTTACATCGCCCTTTTCAAAAGTAATCTCGCAATTCTTAACGTAAGGATTTTTAGGGCCAGTTTGCCCATCAATATCAAAAACAATCTTCATAATGCTTTACTTTTCTTTGTCTGTTTTAGAATTTTGCCTTTTAATTACACTGCAAAGGTAAGCAAAAAATCTGAGACCAACAAACCTTTCAACGTGTTTAACACTTTTTTAACATACGTCAAAAGTCGGCAACCAACCTGTACGTTAATCCAGAACAAGCCACAAGACACTCTTTCAACTCACTATCAGTATAGGTCTCGGCAATCTCAGCACCAATAGCGTTTAAACGCATAGCCAACTCAATGGCTTTATCCCTGCTTACCTTTATGACTCTCTTTTTCCTCATGTTTTAATATAATTTCAATTATTCGTCCTTATCAAACGTCTCTCTGAAATCATCAATAAGGTCTTCAACTGAATCAAAGACGCACGCGACGTATGGATGACCATCCCTGTCTTCGTAATCGTGGAATGTCTCAAAAAGATAATCGTAAATCTCACTGATTGGAATCATCTTCTCATCATCTTCCTCTACCACATCACAAGGCTTGTTTTCAATAGAATACTTACCTTCCTTAGTGGCTTGCTCAACGCGCTTCTTGCACTTTACAAACTCGGCAAGGTTTCTAAACACGGGTCGCGCCAATCCTCTCTCACATACGTTCCACATATCCAAGTTGCGCTCATAGAACCAACGGAAAATCTCGTCTTTGCTGTATACTTCATCGTCAAACTGATTGTTTGCAGGTACATCAAAATCAACCTCCTTGCCAAGACTGAACATCTCCGCGTATTCAACCTGCTCTTGCTCTGTCATTGAACCAATCGGTCTGAAGTAAGGCATGGCAGAAATAATATCACCAGTAGCCAAAGGCTCTAAAATGTCAGAATAGTAATAACCATCACTACCACCCATTTCACCTACTTCGTCCCAGACATGACCTTGATTATCATAGTCAAACCATATACGCACAACAGGCTTGAAGCCGAATAATTGCCTATCCATAAGTTCACTGAATAACTCAGTACGCTCCTCATCGCTTAACGTCCTGTAAGAACCGCCAAGCATACCTGCCACTTTCTGTACTAACCTTTTTTTCTTTTCCATGATTCATTAATTTAATTTACGTGAATGCTCCACCATCTCGTCAAAAGCCATTTGCGGCGCGCTTGATTTTGTTACCTTGCTCAAAGGAGGGAAAAGATTGCTGATTGTTTTCTTTAAGTCCTTGCCTGTCTCAAGATAAGTGTCAAGATAATGCAGAACTTCCTCTAAACATTTGTAGAAATTATACTGCTTGCTATACCAAACACCATCATAACCTACAAGATAACGTTTCTGCACATTCTTATCGTAAAGGAAAATGCAGAACTCACCGCACTCATCCATTTTGGATGCACCATTTACGCGAATGCTCATTCCGTTCTCGGCACACTTAGACACCAACTTCTTGTAAAGTTCCCTCGTCTCTTTATCTAATTTGTCTTGCCAATTCTTCATAACATTTATTTGTCTTGATTTTTAATACTGCAAAGGTATGAAAAATATCTGAATTGACCAAATTTTCCCATACCTTTAACACTATTTTAACGTTTTTCAGTATCCTCAATGACAAATGACCATGACTTATATCGGTCAAGCATATTTTCGTTATATTCACAAATCTCGTTATCCAAAATCACCCAACGTTTCCACTTCAAACACTCAGTAGCAGAAACTGATGAACCAATGTTGCCATGTTCAACAAAATACCATGAAAATGAGTTTGGATTGAAACTACTACGCGACTCATGAGTAACCCAATCAGCATCATACGGAATGTCAATGCCAAATCCACGTCTTAACCTGTCAATAATTCTCTGCTTTATAGTCTTTGCCATATCATTTATCTTTCAAATCATCAATTTCACCCAAAATAAAAAATACACCAAAAAGCAAGGTTGAAATACCTAACATGATTAGTTTATTGTCACTACCATCAACAAGAAAAATTGAAGCAATGCCTGTAAAAATCCCCCAAAACCAAAAATACCATTTCATAACTTTAATGCTTAATACCCTTTACCCATGCAACCCTTACCAAGTTGTTATAACCACATCTTCTGTATGTCATAGCAGAACCAAACTCAAAAAAATTGTACCTTTGCTCAACCTGCTCATGCGTCAAATACCACAACCACTGAGAAATGCTCTTCGTGTTGTCTTTCCTTGAAAGTACTTCAGCCCTCCTGTAATCCAAACCATCAATGGGAAACACAAACTCAATGAAAGTATCGCGACCCGTATAATCAATCTCAATGATAAGGTCATGAAATGGATTTAACTGGCAAAGCGATTCAATGTAACAAGCAATCTGACTTAACTTAGCAACCTTGTCAATCTGTGACTTATCCACATTGTTACCTCGCATAATGGTGGTTACTAAACCAAGCCATGACGTGAAACTCTCACACAACTCACTACTCTTTGAATATCTGAACTCCATTGTCATATTATATTACTATTTCTAAATCTGATGCAAAGGTATGAAAAATAAATCAAACCACAAAATATTTCAAGCAGTTTAACATATTTTTAATTCAACAGGCACATTGCTCTCATAAGCAAACACAGAACCATAACGGAAATACTTTCTGCCATGAGCGCGAAGACTCTTTAACTTGTCATTCATCTGCTTGTCAGTGAACATGATGGCACTAACTACACTATCAGGCCCGCGCTTTCGCCATACCTGCCTACCGCTATCTGTCTTGCAAAGAAACCACTCTTTCTTGCCCAGCTTACGCGTTATTACATAAAACTTTATGAAAAACATGACTAAATCTCTGAATTAAATTACCTCTACATCATTAACATTAACATACTTAACAATACAGGTCTGCTCACCTGTACGATGGGTTATAAATCGGACAATGCGAAGTAGGTCTTTACCATTATAATAATAAACCTGCCAAATTCGTTTGGCATAACGCACCTTGCAACCAATCTTAATCTGCTTGTCTGTATTGTTATTCTTTGCCATAATATGTTTTATGTTTTAATCATTATGCTAATACCATCTCAATGATTTCACCGATAGTATATACATTTATGTCCTTATATTTGTTCATTACTTTAACCTCGTTTTCTGACTACAAAGGTATGTAAAAAGATTAAAATAGCCAAATAATAAACGTTAAAAAATCTTACCCATACTAAACTTTATTGATATTAGTAGGAAGTACCATTTTTGAACGTTTTGTAAACTTATTGAAAACCAATTAGTTATGAAAACACTTGTATAAAGAATGAAAGTTTATGGGTAAAATAGCAATAGTTATGGTAAAAAAGTTGGTAGGAATAACGTCTTGAAAATGAGGAAAAAAACTGTCTGGCGTACATCTTTTAACGTTTTTTAAAAAACTTTAACAACCATTAACATTGGTTAAATACCCATCGCGTTTGGTAATATACCAATGCTTTATGGTAATTATACCATAGTTAATAAACGTTAAACTTTATACACGAATGTTAAATAAGTATGCGCTATTTGTTGTGCCGTTAAAAAAATTCCTATAGAGAAAATTTTTACCTGTGGATATATATACAGAACCGCGCTAATAGAGTAATGTTCTATCAGTGCGATAATGTTATATAAATGTCCTCAATCGCGGACTTAAGGTCAGATATGCTTGTTATAATTACCTCATGCTTGAATATTCAAATCAATTTGATAATAGTCAGCAAGGATTTGTGTAAGGAACAAAGGTGAATTGTCAAAGATAGTTTTGTCCCCTTTCTTAATGGTTATTTGTGATTGAGGTTTTCTTTCTCGGACATTATTATTCTCGTCAAATGCTTGACAGGTGATAGTAACGTCATGGTCAATATTGGTTTCAATCATACCAACGTCTTTCTTGTGATGTGGTTGACCACCGCGTTTACCCTGTACAGAGTAGTTAATGTTGGCATGAAAAGTTTGTTTTTGTTTATCTGAGTTATTGTTTTTGTTCATAATAAAATGCTTTTGTTTTAGTTATTATACTTTTTAGTAGTTCACGTATGTTTTGCTGGCAAAAAGCTACAATTCGTTAACGGGAAAGTTGTTGAAAATGTAGCAAATTGCCAGTAAAAGGTTAGTTTATTACAACAACCTTGAAGTTAGTAGACGAAGTGTCAAGTTCGGCAGGTTTCAGTTTTGAACGCAGCGAGAACGTAATAGTAGGTGTAAGGTTATTATCACGTTGTAACGTTTCCTTAACCTGTTTGACAAGTTTGGAAGTGATAGTTTTCTTGTCGGTGACAAAGAAGTAGTTTGTGTTATTGATAGTAAGTGTATATCCTTTGTTCATATATAAATATATTGGTTATTAAATAGTTAGTAAGTGCTTTATTCTTATACAAAGAAATCAGTTATTAGTTCCACTCGTTAGTGTTAACCTCTTCAATCATGTAGCCAAGTCCCATCGCGCTAACTTGTGAGTCAATTTCAAGGATGCGTTTAATTTCTTTATTCAACTTATAATACTGCTCATCGTAGCCTGTAGTGTACTCGTCTTCAAAGAAGTCTGAATATTGGAACTCATGATTATCAAGGATTGCTTCAATGGCTTTTTGCTTATCGGTGAAAGCACCCTTAAAGATAAGTGAGCCACGTTCAAACCATTGATTACCCTCGTACACAATGAATGTTGATTTGTTTTCTTCCATATTGTTATAATGTATTGGTTTCAAAATCTGTTGCAAAGGTAAGCAAAGTTTTTGACATGGGCAAATAATGCGTGTTAAAAATGTGTTAAGTTTTTTTTACTGGAATTAACGTTTTTTTACATTTTCACAAAATGGTAGGTTGGAGACTATACTCTAAGATTTTACTCTTACCTTTTAATTACGATACAAAGGTAGGTAAAATTCCTGACATAGCCAAATTTTTAATGCTAAAGAATGTTAAAAAAGGCAGCTTGTCCTTCGCGGATTTGCTGCCTTATAATAATTTGTAAAACCTTTATTAGCCTTAAAGTTCCTTAAACTTGTTTTCAAAGTATTCTACTGCTCTTTCTGCTGCACCGATAAAGTGGCGCATAAGGTCAACATCGGTGCTTTGTTCACCATCACTTGAAGACAGTGAAAGGATAAAGGGTATTACCAATTCGCTGAAATACTTACTATCTTCTGCGTTAAGGCATTTCAGCACCATTTCAACGTCAATTCCTTTGCCTTTCTCAATGTTGTAGAGAAGTGAACTAAGGTTATTCTTGATAACATTAGCCTTGTTGATTGCATCTATTAAACTCTTCGCTTGATTATAAACTGCTAATTCCATTTTGTTTTGTATTAAGTTATTTATTCTTTATTAAAAATCGCGTCTTGTTGATAGATATAGATTGGGTAATACCTGCAAGTTTTCTTTCCGTATTTGTTAAGTGTTTTGCACTTGCTATTCATCTGCGGATTATTGAAGACAGTATCGGTCGCGCTCATATCACTTACCCAAACGTGTCTTTTACATTCAAGCACTTTAAGGTATTCCACATGCTTTGTATTATTGTTCTTTCTTGCTATTATGTAATAGTTCATTGTAGTTTGTTTTTATTGCAAATATACTACAAGAAAATGACAAAACAAAATGTATGTAAAAGAAAATGCCCCACGTTTCACAACGGGAGGCATAAAACAACAAGCCTATGGAAAAATTGTCCTCAATCGCGGACATTAGGGGTTAATTCCCAAATCAAACCTTGAGTTGAAGACCCATTGTTCGTCATATCCGCTTTTGATAACTTTGTCAAGTTCAAGATTGTGGTTTTCGCAATACTCAGACATCAAGTCATGGATAAGGAAGAAAAGTTCAGTATCCGCGTCATTAAGGGACTTGCGTTCATAGAACATGATTTTCTTGATTGCATTTGCGCTATCAATAGAGCATGGCAGGCTATCCCAAACGTAACTTGAAATCTCTCTTGCGGTTTTGTTTGTTATGTTGACTGTCTGTGCCATATCGTCAGTTTTTGCTTAGGGTTCGTTATTATAGATAACCTCTTCTACAACTTTGGCGAACTTTCTATCACTGAGTTTGGTAATATCGTCAATGGGCAGATACCCTGCAAAACATTGGTCTACCTCACAGTCTTCGTCTTGGTTCGCATAGATTTCGGTGCTTAACGCATCGTCTGCGATACTTACGGTCTTCTCGCCATCAGTACCCTTGAAGATTGTGATGTCTCGGCAAAAGTATTCCTTGCCCTTATATTCTACTTTGTCAAGAATGATTGTCATAATTGTGTTTAGTTTAATTGATTACTACGATTGTTTCTTCAAATACGTCAATGCCCAATGCAGGGTCAATATCAAAGAATTTGATAAAGTCTTTGAGTTTGGTGGGTTTCATAGTGTTTAAGCCAAATTTCAGTGGCACACCTGCCCACTCACACACCTTGCAGAATGCTGAAACACCTTTTGCGTTGTTCATTTGGTCAAACACATTGGCATTGTAATCATGCACCTGCTTTTCGGTTAGGCTACACGTTATAACCTGCTTACCATCGGTTTTGGTAACATTGTAGGTCATTGTATTCATTGTTTTTGGGCAAAACCTCACCCCCACCGAAATTGGTAGGGGTTTGGTTTGCGGTTGAATATCGGTTAGGCTGCTTCTACGTCAGTGGCTTTAACCTTGTCAAGTTCCACACCCAAATTCTTGAGCATCGCCTTTGCGTCACCATGACCCTCGCCCTTGTAGCGACCCAACACAACGGCTTTCTTGAGGGCATTGCGGAATGCTGCATTTGCCTTGACCCAATCAACGTTACCCTTCTTGGTCTTCTCGCAAAGCGAGTAGAATTTGAGCAGAACACGAGCCACAACGTCAAGACTGCCGCCCTTGATACCTGCATCGTTATAGAGACGATACCACTCAAAAACCTGCTTGCAGCGAGTTTCGTTGCACTTGGGAACGATTTCACCGCCCTTGATGCGCTTGGCATAGCCATTGCGGTACTCATCCCACTTACCTGCGCCCTGCGACACAAGGAACACGAGAATGAGGTAGTTAGCGATGTCGGCATTCTTCTCTTTCAGTTCTACTGCTTTCTTGCAGGTTGCCACGTGTGCTGCCTTGCGCTCCTCGCTCAAATCGGGATTGACACCGACTGCAATACCCTTCTTTGCGGTCTCTACTACCATATCCCACACACCTTGTTTGTTCTCTACGTTTGCCATAATCTTGTCTGATTTATGTTGTTAATAATGTTAGTTCATTTGTCAGTTTCAATTTGACGATGCAAAGGTAAGTCTTTTTTTTGACATAGCCAAATTTTAAGTGTTAAAAATCTGTTAAAATTTTAGACCATATACCTAACTACTTGATGCCCAATGTTGTAGAACGTCTAACAACTTTACATACCGAAAGCAAGTTATTAAACTCTTTGAGGTTGTAGTTAAAGCCAAAAAACTTTGTTCGGCAGGTTCGCCATGACTTGCACATATCAATCTTTGTTTTGAGCAAGTAAGGGTTAAAGAAGTGGTCTGCATGTGCTAACATCCAATCCCAATAAACGTCTATTCTTGCAGGTGAAATTCTGCAAACATGATAGTAACCGCTTTTGGTTTGGTATGCGACTAATACAACGTCTTTTGGCGCATTGTCATAGCCTATAACGTATTGTGATAATACGTGTGAATTAACTATTGCCCCATGAGCCTTTAAGGTGTTCATGATACGCATAAACTCTTTGCCATGCATCTTGTTGTCTTTAATGCCAACCTGCCAAATATACTCATGTATCATTTCGTGTAACAACGTATCGGAATTTCCGACTTCAGTATATTCTTTAAAGTTTGACATTGCTATGATTGGTTGACCATTTCTTGTGTTGAAATAGCCACCCCAACGTTTCAAAGATTTAATGATAAACTTAGGTCTTTGCAGTTCGGTGTCAAAAAGCGGAATAAAATACGTTTGATTATGGTGGTCAAACGTTTCGTTAAGCCATTGTGTTGTAAGTTTCATAATGATTGAGTTATTTAATTAAACTTTGTGCAAAGGTAAGTATTTTATTTGGATTGACAATGGATTTTTTTGACTTTAACACAAATTTAACATTTTCATATATAGATAGGTTGGAGACTATACTCTAAGGTTTTACCCTTACCAATTACACTACAAAGGTAGGTAATTTTTTTGACATGACCAAATATTTCATGTTAAAAAGTTTTAAAATACGGAAAGCGACCCTCGCCATGAGAGCCGCAATCCTATCGTGTTGGTCTTGAATTAGTGACTATTCAAAAGGTAGGCACTGAACGAACTGCCATCAATACATTCATAGCGGAACGGAGAAGGCAGTGAGCCATACTCTTGGATGAGGTTGTGCATCCTCTTGGTGAACTTGAGATACTCATCGTAGTTGTCTCGGCTCTTGATACACTGCTTAGTGCCTTTCTTGAAATTCTTCAGCCATGCCAACGTGTATTTGTCATTCAACGATTCGTGAGCCATGATGCGACCTTCGTCATCGGTGATAACCTTTGTCAGCAGACTTTCAACGTCACGATAATTGTAACCCTTGTGCATGACCTCAAAGTAGATTTCAGTTTGATAGTCATTGAAATGGCACACAATGCGTGTGGGCATGGTTTCACCTGCTTTGTTCAACGCAGTAATGAGTCTCTTGTTGAGTACCTTGCCGTTGAACTTCTTGCCCAACATAGGGCAATACACCTTGTTGAAAAATTCAACGAGCAGGTTACGCAGTTGGATTGTTTCGTTCATGCGAGAGGTAAACTCCTCTTTGTTTCGTTTCGTACGAAGATTGGTTGTGTACTTCATATTCTCTTGAGTTTTGAATGTGAATAAAAGCCTTTGTTTTTAATTGCACTGCAAAGGTACGTCAATTTTTTGGATTACGCAACTTTGCAGTGCTAAAGATTGTTAAAGCGAGTGTTAATTAATGTAATTGGTCGCTCGGTGTACCCTCGTAGTACTGATTGATGAAAATATCAAAGATTTCTTTCAAATCAGCGATGTCAAAGTCAAGCAGATAATCATGTATTGCCTCTTCTTGACCATCAATAAGTGTTGAAATACAAACCTCGTCAGTTTCTTCATGGCGATAGATTGATATAAGTTCATGTAATACTAAATCGCCATTGTAAGACAACATGAGTTTGGTATCGTCTTGGAACACAAAACCTTTATTATCGTTGCAGTTCTTCAATGCGTAGTAGATTGCATTGATATAGGGCATCTTGTCAAGACGTTTTTTGTCAAAGAAGAAGAAATAAATCTTCTCAATATCTTCTCTTGAGAACCACTCGTTAAGGTAGGCAAATTCGTCATTGTTCTTGCCACGATAGCCATCTTGGAAACGTACGAAAGCACCATAGTTTTCGTCTACTTCAAGCGACTTGATTGCGGGCCACCCTTCCACCATGTGACGTGGCTTGTCAAGGTATACAGCACCGCCATGATTTTCCCTAACGTCAAGGGCAATAACATCGGCATAGTCCAAAGGCAGTGCCATAATCGCATCACGTACCTTATCGTATGTATCTTGGATGGTTGACCAACTTGGGTTATCGTTGATGTGGTCTTGATAACGTTCTTTGCCGAAGATACGGATGCAAGTGATTTCAGCCATATCACATGCAATGATTTCTAATTGGTCTTTCTTGTTGTTCAGTTCGCTCTTGTTCATAATGATGAGTTATTAAATGGTTACACTTATTTGATTTTGACACTGCAAAGGTAAGCATAATTTTTGATATGACCAAATAATTCGCGTTAATATTTGTTAATGTCCTCAATCGCGGCCATTTATTAGCTTTCATTAACTATTTTCAAGCATCTGCTTAACCCATGTTATCATCGGTTTTTCCCATCGGTTCGGCTTGATATGTGGAAGGGTGCAAACAAGATAGGCAGACCACAAAATAATTGCGACTACTGAAATGCCTAACAAGTAATAACCCCATGAAAGGTGCATATTCTTGACGTTGCCACAGAGCCAAAGCAGAAAAACGAACACCGCATAACTCATAACAATTCGGTTGCAGAATACATAGCACAATCGCCATGCGTTTGACGTTATATACTTGAACATTTTTTTCATGACTTATAATATTTTATTAAATTACAAATACCCTAACATCAGCATTTGACCAAAACCACGTGATGCCCCAAATCACGAGCGAGAAAAAGAAAACAAACACAGACAGCCAAAGACAATTAGCAATAAAGTTTCTTACTTTGCATCTTCTTTGAGTCTTTTTGTCACGTGGGTTAAAGCCTTGTTTGTTCCACCAAATGACATAGAGCCTCAAGGTGATTAACAAAACGATTGATAACACTAAGAAAATGATTACTATTGTTTTCATAACTTGGTATGTTTAACGGCTTGGGGGACTTTGGGTAAAATCCCCCTTGCCACGTTGATATTACTGATTGTAACGCTGCTTGAGGACATTCTCTGCAAGATGGTCAGGAAACCAACCTTGTGCCACAAATCCACCTGCATAGTCTCTGCCACGATAGACCCTAAACCCCGCAGCCTTTGCCCTTATCTTGGCGATTTCGTACTCTTCCATAATTGTCAAGTTGTTGCCGTTCTCGTCTTTTTCGTCAAAGTTGATAAAGGCAAGAAAATGAACAATTAAACGAGGGTTGCCGCTTACATCATTCTTGGCATGAGTGAACCTAATAACGTGGCTCTTGCCGTTCTCGTCTTGCATGTTTACAAAAACGTCACTGCCTTCAGTCCTTGTTTCAATGTGCTTGTATTCCATAACTTATATTATTAATGTGGTTAGTAAATGCTCTTTGTCTCTTAATTTGACTTTGCAAAGGTAAGCATAATTTTTGACATACACAAGCCAAAAAATGTTAAAAATACTTTTGAATTGTAAACCCCAAAAATAGGGTGTGTCGGAGACTATACTTCAGAGTGTTATCCCTGCCTTAATTTTTACATTACAAAGGTAAGCATTTTTTCTGACATACACAAGAAAATTAACACTTTTAACACTTCAGTACCGCAAATGTTAAAAACGTTAAAGTCCTTTGTCAATTCAAATATTTGACGTACCTTTGCAGTGCAATTAAAAAACAAGTTAAACCATTTAATAATAAAGTTATGAATACCGATTTAATTCAAGGCGTAAAAGCCTCTTATTTGAGGGCATTTGCACAAGTGGCTAAAATCTTAGTCCCCACGTTGGAAATCACCGAAATCAAGGCAGATACCATTATTAACCTAACTGAGGGGTCAAGGTCTCACGAAGTAGTTATAACAGGTTTTGACGATATTGGCTACAAGGTTGAAGTTAGCCGAGATGATTGCGGCAATATTGTTGTTAAGTACATGCACTGCGAAACTCGTGAGATTTTTAGGACTAAAAAGGTTTGGTTCTATGCCTTTAATTGGCAGGGACTTATGGCTACCGAAAAGTGATTAACAATAACCATTTCAAAAACATTTCAGTTATGGCAGAGAACAAAAAAAGTCCCGACGCATACGATATCACGAAGGGCGAAATTGAGTTGATTTTAGCAGAAATCCCCACCAACACCGAAGATGGGCGAATCAGCATGAACGAAATCGGCAAGGCGGTGATGGCTGAATGGATTGTTATCCATATTTGCCAAATAGAAGGTTTAGACCTTTGGGACGAACTTGACCGAATTTATAAGGAAGTCAGCGACATGAAAGAAGTTAAGGCTATTGGCTACGGCTTTGGCGAAATGTTTGACTTGCTTACCTCAAGCAGACTATTGACCGAGTTGAGCGTTCCCGACCTGCGACACATTATGACCATTGTTCGGTATTCGGTCTTATCCATTAAGAACCGAATCAAGGCGGGAGAATTAGACCCCGAATAAAGGTTGCAACCTCATAGAATGGCGGTGACTCATGGTTGCCGCCTTTTAACAAATTTTCAGGTTTTTATATATAGACGTGTCGGAGACTATACTTCAGAGTGTTACCCCTGCCCCTTTATTTTTACACTACAAAGGTACGCGAAAAAATTGAATTACGCAAGCTTTTTAACACTTTTAACACTTTATGACTGAGAATGTTAAAAACGTTAATTCTCTTGCCCATGTCAAATATTTGGCTTATCTTTGCAACGTAATTAAGAAACAAGTTGAACCACAAAATAACAAAGTTATGATTACTACTCACCGAACCAAAGAAGATTACATTAATAACCTCAAAAACCGCATTGCGATGCGTGAGGCTTTATTAAAGGCTTATAACGAGGTTTACCCTGCTATCCTCAAAGAGTTTAACGGCAAGGTCTTGAACAAACGATTTTGGGACACCCTGCAAGAAAGGTTACAAGCCATTAACCAAAATTTGTGGGTTAAAAAAGAAATCGGCATTAAAAACTGCTTTGAAATCCACATGAGGCGAAACCGCTTTAACTATGGCGATTACGAGAATATTCGCTGCATGTTGATTGTGGGCGAGGACAAGCGCATTAATGCCGATGCAGGGCAGACAGAACAAGCGCAAATACTCACTGCGTTCGATAAGGACACAGACAAGTACCACGATGCGGTAAACCACTATGACCAATATATGGCTGTCGCAAATGCTTTGGAGGCGGCTTGTAAAGCCTACAACGCATTGCCCTACACGTTCACCGAGAATATACCGAAATGTTACCTCTATATCAAGTAAAGAAGGCAAGTGTTAAATAAAAGTTAAAGTAAGCAAAATGTTTGGCTATGTCAGATATTTTGCTTACCTTTGTAGTGTTCAATTAAGGGAACATGGTTGGGGTGAAACTCAAGAGTATAGTCTCCGTTACGCACTTTTTTTTATGAACTAATTACTTGTTAATTTTTTTAACACTTTGAAAGCAAATGTTAAAAATACTAAACGCATTAAAAATAACTGCCTAAAAATTTTGTCATGTCAAATATTTGGCTTATCTTTGCAGTGTCAAATTAAGAGAAATATTAACCACATTAAATAACAAAGTTATGGCACAATCAGTTGACGAAATCATTACGAGAATTGTAAATGACTGCCTTAAAGATGGTATTGCCCCTTGGCGCAAACCTTGGCAGGTCAATGGTGTTTCACTCTACGTTAGTAGGCAGGGCAGACCCTATTCCTTCCTTAACTCGCTTTTGCTCATGTCGCAGGGCAAACCCGCAGGGGAATTTATTACCTTTAACCAAATCAAGGCAGAAGGCGGCAAGGTTAAAAAAGGCGCAAAGAGCGCAATAGTAACCTTCTATAAGCCTAATATTAAGGCTATCACTATCAGTGCCGAGGACAGCGAGGATGGCGAGGAGCATACCATTTACAAAAAGTCGTTCATTCTCCGTTATTACAACGTCTTTCACATTAGCGACGTTGAGGGATTGCAACCCAAACACGTACAACCCGAAGTCAAGGCTAACAACAATATTAAGCCTATTGACGCAGCCGAGAAGATGCTCAAGGCTTATCTTGATAGCGAGGGCGCACCCACATTCAAAGAGGGTTACAATGAAGCATTTTACAGACCCTCAACCGATGAAATTTGTGTACCTGCCTTGACGCAATTCGCTAACCCTGCCGAGTATTATAGCACCGCTTTTCACGAGTCAGTACATAGTACGGGTCACAAAAGTAGGTTAGACCGATTGAACGATAAGGAAGTTTTTGGCTCAGTCACTTATAGCCGTGAGGAACTTGTAGCCGAAATCGGTGCTGCTACACTTGTGGCAATGTGTGGAATTGATGATGCCGACTCCTACCGAAATTCAGTAGCCTACTTGCAAGGTTGGGCAAAACATTTGGCAGACCATCCCAAGGATTTTGCCACCGCTGCAAGACGTGCAGAAAAGGCTGTTAATTGGGTCATGGGTATCAAGCAAACCCAAGCAGAAGAGACCAACGAAGTTACTGACGCAGCATGACAAAATGACAGGTCACTATGGGGTGGGGGTCAACCCCCTGCCCCCATGGGGGCTACCCCCGTAACCCGCCTTACAGCGTCCTCCCTCCGTCACTGTCAAACATGGGTCACGGTTTGCCATCCATCTTTTTAAAAATTTTCCAGAAAAAATTTTGCAAATTTTCATGAACCCCTATCCAAAAAATTTTCCAGAAAAAAATCTAACGATTTTTACAGGTTTTCATAATCTCTGATAAACTACGCCATCTAAGGTTTTCAACATTATTATTGGCTTTATTACCATCTATGTGTTCAATACATCTATGGTTAAACGAATTTGGTATAAAGGTTTCAGCAACAAGCCTGTGAACGAACATTGATTTCTTATTATAATGAACAAGTATCTTTCCATCTTTATTCGATAAATGTCCTTCTGTAACATATAAAAATCCGTTTTTCCTAATCCACCGCACCCTTCCTTTATTGCTTACTTCAATTTTTAAATTTGGATGTGGTTTCCAAATTTCTCCATTTTTATCAGATTGTCTGATTTTTATGTATGATTTACTCTTACGGTTTTCCTTTTTCTTGTTTTTTAGTGTAAGTGTGTTATTGTTATTTTCCTTACAAGTGCAAAACCTGAGGTTTTCTATATGGTTGTCGTATTTAATTGTGTTAATATGGTCAACCTGCAAATCATCATGTATTCCATAGAAACATTCGCAAATAAATCGTGCTGACTTAAAACCGTTTTGTTTTATAGAAGTATGTATTGCGAATCTAAATCTTCCCGTTTGTTTATCCAAACTCTGTATCTTAATTTTCTCTTTTCCGTTTATATCAAAATACCTAATTCTACCAAAATTAGATGCGTAATACTTAGTCCAAACGGGATGTTGTTTCCACACCTCGCCTTCCATTTGAAGTGACGGGTCATTTATGAATTGTAACGTTTCTTCTAATGTCATATTAATTGTATTTATCTAAAACAAGTTCCCTCGTGGTTCAACTACAATAACACAAACGCTTTCAAAACCATCAAATGTGAAGTACTTATCCGTTACTTTATACCAATTGTTATTTATTCTTAATTTATCACCGTATTCAGGTGCACAGAAGCATTTATCCGTTTCATAAAGGACTTCTTCATCATAATCACGTTGTATTGATAATCTCATAATCTTTTTATTGTATTAGTTTTATTGCAAATATACTACAAATTAAGCGATTGGCCAACTATTTATAGAAAAAACAGAAGATTAATAATGAAAAGAACCATTAGATTATCTGAAAATAGTATATATAAGATGGTTGTGGAGTCGGTACATAAACTTCTCACTGAAGAAGAACTTGCCGATTATGAACGAATACTTCAAAACGAATATACAAAGGCGCAGAAAGACCTACAGAGTTCAAAATCTACTTTCCATAGGGGAATCAGAGATGCACTTCTTTCTAAGGGATATACTGTAACGGAATACAACGATAGTTTTATACATTTTTACGGCCCAAGTAGGCTATTTGGTTTTCGTGCTCATGAAGATTTCGGTGACTATAGAAAACCATGGTTGCTTTACAATGATATAGACATATCTTTTTCCAATTACACATGGGAAGAAATGTATCAATATCCATGCTATTATCATACAAGGGACAACAAAAGAATCAAAATTGATGAATTTACTGCATTTTATCAGAAGATATCAGAAGAAATCGGTGAACCTCTTGTTCTTAAACCTTTCAAGACGGCCTATGAGAATGTTGAAGATACACAGAAGTTCAAGGTCATTGAGTGGGGTGGTACAAGAACCTACAATAGACTTGGCGAATTTGACAATTTCGAAGAAGCGAAAGAATATGCATATAAATTTGCTGACAAAAAATGTAAACGCGGAAAACAACGTAACGATTCAACAAGTAGATATTTCCATTCATCACCAATAGACGTAACGAAAAAATTTACAAACTATGCTGTTGCATATGAGTATTATGATTACTCTGGCTCTACATATTATGTAATAGTAGAACCAGCATAAAGGTCATACAACTATTTATAGAAAAAACTAAGCAAATAATGTATAATAACCAAAACGATAACAGTAAATCTAAATGGTGTCCTAACGTGTTTTTTAAAAAGGGGAGCATCAGCATCGGAGAGTTCAAAACCTTGGATGATGCTATGAGTTTTCCTATTCCCGATAAGTGGTGTGTTAATAGAACAGTTGGTGATAACAAGTTCGAAAAATACATGGCTTTAAATGTAAGGGTGCTGATTATCTGCGATTGGTCTAAAAGCATTCAAGATTCACGGAAATTTGTCATTGCTTTGGTATATCCTGACGGACAGACTATATACTTTGATTTTAACGACATTCAGATTGATACCAATGAATACGAGAAATCGTTGGATGATGATGTATTTAAACAACTTAACCAACTCTTTATAATAAGAAAACAACAAAATCGAAATATATGGATGTGATTTTATCCAAATTAGCCAATAATCTAAGGGTTGAGGGTGTTGAAGAAAACGCTGTTGAAGATATTCTTCAAAAAGTTGGGGAGTATTGGGAATTTATTGGTGGCATTGATTGGGATAACGTAGATTATTTTGGTATTCTAAAAGAGATTTCAGTCGCGAGGTTTCTTAAAGCAAAGTTTAATGACGAAACAAAAATCTCGATAATGCGCCAAACATTATCATATAGAGGAAATGGAGTATGTATATTCAAACCAAATAATTTTGAAGAATCAAGTGTGGTAGGAGAACCTATATGCTGCTTCGCATTTAGTCAAGGACGATGGGAAGAACATTATAACGAATATCAGGAATCTATATATTACGTATACGACGCATTGAGGGAAGGTACAATCGAGGATTTTGTTGCAATCACAGTGCGTCCAAGTGGAAAAGCATTAGTTCTTGATAAAAAACATAATTGGTGGTCATCATCACAATCCAATCAGTTTATCAAAGGATTGGGTGAAGGTGCTTTAGTTATTAAAACAAAGGATGGAAAACCTGTAAAGTTAGAAACAAACGAAAATAAACAACATAAAACAAGATATAATATGAAGAAAACAATTAGACTTAGTGAAAATGACCTGCATAAAATTATAAATGAAACTGTGAAAAGAGCGTTGAGAGAGGGCGCAGAAGAAATCACTCCTGAGATGGAATTAAAGTTGCGGAAACTTGTTGGCGAATTAGGAGTACAAGTAAAAAATATATGGAAAAAATGTTCTATGTATGAACGTGGTATGAATAACTACCTTGCCGATTTAGTACAAAATGAACCGTGGGTAGACAAACTATTGGAAGTTGCTCAAGAGATGGAAGAATATTCTAACGAACTAAATAAAACACCAAATTATGGCCCATATGAAGGAGAGCCTTATCATTTTGGCCATTAAGCCGCCTTACACAATCTAACTTCAGAGTAATTGACTTAATAAACATGTGGACAAATCGTCAAGGTTTGTCCATTTTGTTTATGTTTCATATTTATTGTTAAATCAGTTTATAATGTTTAGCAGAAACATACATAACATATTGCTTGAAAGCATAAAAGTTGTATTGTCAGAGTCGTACGAGAAGTATGCCGATTTGGTTGAAAAGGTTATAGGTGAGGCCAACGAGTATCTTTCTGACTACGGGTTATCTGTGTTTTATCAGAAGAACTATGATTTTTCTTTCGGCATGGCGAAGAACTTTCTTGCGGTATACAAGACGGGTTCAGTCAGGAAGAACAACGGTAGGATGTCTGTGTCCATAAACTTTGAAAATCTTTTGGATGGTATGGACAGGAACAACGTCAAGGACATTGAGCGTCAGATACGTGTAAGTATTTTCCATGAGGTCGGTCATGGCATTGTGGAATGGATTAAAGCGTTGAGAAGAAAGGACACTCAGGGTGGTTTCATGTTATTCAGGGGTAATATTGTAAATGATTTCAGGGCTATACTTCGCGATGAAGAGAATGTGGTAGAGGAGTTCGGTGCTTTCAACGCTTATTGGTCTTCATATTCTGTATTGGATTATTTTTTGACTGATTACAGGGACATTCTGTTGGAGATTGCGGGCAAATAAGAAAGATAGATAAACTTGCAATTAATATGAAAAAATATATTACAATTAACGAAAAGCAACTTAGTCGGATAATATCTGAGTCCATACATACCATAATAAAGGAATGGGACGGTATAGAAGAAGTGACTGATGAAACTGACCTTGCAAGAGAAGCGATTAAAAAGGGTTTCAAATATATTGCATACCATAATTCTGATGAACAAAACCTTATTTTCTTTGATATACGAAAAACGTCAGGTATTCATTTTGGTTCATTAAAAGCGGCAACCCAAAGGGGAAAAGACAGAAATTGGTATTATGGTAAACAAAATTGGACTAAAAAATACTTTCTTAAAATTGATAATCCGTTATTGGTTGAAAAAGATTTTGATTGGGAGTGCAGCCATATTTGGGATGATGCTGATGATGAATATATGCAACAATGGAGAGAAAATGAAGACTTCTACGCCTACTTAATACAACAAGGTCTTGCAGATGAGGGTTCTTACCCATATGAGGATATAAGTAACATTTTAAAAAGAAACGGTTATGATGCTGTAATTTATAAAAATGAGTGCGAGGATGCAGGTAATTACTCTGTAGCGATGTTTAATCCAAACAACATAAAGTTGGCAGAACAAACATATGACAATAGCAATAATCCAATACCATTGGAACAAAGATTTAATACAAGCATAAAAGATGTTAGATATTAAGGAATAAAATGATATTTATATAGAAAAGCGAGATATATGAAAAAGACAATAAGGCTTAGAGAGTCTGATTTACGCAGATTAATAAAGAGTGTAATAAAGGAGTCTGAGGATTTTGATTGGAGTGCTTTTGAGAATCCTGTAACAGAGCCTGGCAATCAGGACATTCTGAAAGGTTTAAGGAAGCAGTTGGCATACATGGATGCCGAAAGAGACCCAAACCTTGACACACCGCATGACTTCAACCCATACTTCCATGATGAGTATGACAAATATGATGACAACGAATATTCTTGGGAAATGCACGACCAAAAACCTGTTGCGATGAGTCCTGGTGGAACATGGTCTTCTATACATGACATTCCTGATGACATTGACACGGCCATTGGCCAGAACAACGATAGGCTTTACGGCAATGAGGACGAGATTGAGCGCATAGGTAAACAGGCAAGGGGCAAATGGGTTGGAGGTGCTTCTCCTGACTACATGGAAGGTTGGACGGATGCGCGTCTTGAAAGCGTCAATAGAACGATAAGACTTAGTGAGTCTGACTTACATAATATGGTAAAGGCCGCAATCAATGAGGTTTTAGACAATCTTGATGATACGGAAAAATCATATTGGTTGATGCGTCAAAGGCAAGAAAGACCTAACACAAAGGCAAAAAAGCCTGTTGATTACAAAAGTGAGTTTGCCAATCAGTTCAACAAAACGATGCCATTATCAAATTGTCATCAAGATGGTGTAAATCACGGTTTCACGTCATGGACACCAGGTCAAAGGGACATATCAGGTACTGTTACATATGGTGTAAATCCTGGCTCAGGTGAATTTCATTCTGAGACCTACGGTAAAGATTTCACATATGGTGGTCAGAACATTGGTAATAACAGTGAGACGGGATATGTTAGGCAAGGTGCTAATGGAAAGATTCAGAAGTTCAATGGTCAAAACAGAGAAGTTGACAGAAACGTGTCATCGTCAGCAAATTCGCAAGCTAACAGGTACAGGGCAATGCGAGACAAATACAATCAGCAAAGGCAATCGCAACAGCCTCAAGGTAATTAACACACCATTGGACTTGGCAAACATATCATAGAAGCGGACAGCAGTGTTCGCTTTTCTTATTTCACTATTTTGTATTATTCAGTTCTTTTACAGGTTTTATCCTTGTTGATGCATATTCCCCGTGTATTTCATTTATCCAGTACGGTGTACCTTTTGGGATAACGCATTCAAGTATTCTGAAGTCATATCTGAAACCATTCTGTTGTTTCTTCCATGATTTCACTCTTGAAAATGTGGATTGCAGGTTTATGTAACTATGGAAAACGCTTTCTTCAAGGCAGAACGCTTTATCAAGTTCTTCAAGTGAAAAGTTTGTTGATTCAGTTACAATATCCTTGGTGTATGGATAACCCATGTGTAGGGAGAACCATTCGTTTTTATTGGCTCTGAACACCACTTTATAACATTTGATGTCTATGTCTGCTACAAGATGTTGTAGACAGTTTTTTTGTTTGCAAAAGCACATAGTTTATTCTTGTATTTTATTTTTCCTCAATGTGTTTTTTCATATCGTCAATCATGTCTTGATGATGAAATTTCGTTAACGTGTCAACTTCGGTTAATGCTACAACTTCCACGTAATCTGCTGCATTCTCGTCGAGCCATTCACAGGCTTCGTTTGTTGCTTTCTTGCGCCCATATTCGTATGATTCGTCAATAACGTCACCAATAGTAATGATGCCGTCAAGGAACATTCCAACGATTGATTTTCTAAGTTTCTCGTCCATAATATACAATAGTTTTTAATCTTCATCGTCAGCGTCTGTAGTCGCGACGTAATATGTCTGTGTTTTTTTCTTATCATGCTTTTCCCACACATAACCTGCCCACCAAAAACCAATAAAACCAATAGCTGGGGTGAACAATAAAATTATACATAAGATAAGTGCTATATAATCAATTAATCCCATAATTTACCATCTTTCTTTTGCTGAATTTATATCTTCGCCAATATCTCTGAAATGTATGCTTATAAACTTAATAATATTGGTAAACCAAGAAATTACCGAATAAGCAATACATATAACGATAAAAAGTTCTAACCAATCCATGTTTATTCCATTTCTATCTGATTGCACAGCGTTAATTTAACTTTTTGTGGGCTGTTTTCATACGTAACCTCACAAAACCAATTACGGTCTAAATCAGATAAGTAATCTTTTCTCAAGTCAACGGAATCAATCCAATATCCGTCCTCGTCTTTTATTGGTTTATTATTAAACAAATATAAACCACCGTCTTCGTCTCTTGCAATATATAATGTCATATCTCATTCCTCCTCTGGTGGATAACACCACCGTTTAATTTTAATCTTTTCAAAAGTTTCGTCTGTTGCACCATCCAAAACCCAACAATTATAGAATTTGCTGTAAGAAACCTTAATAGGTTCATTGTCTTCATCAATGGCTATTACATCTGTACTATTACCATTTTCGCCAACTGGCGGCAACTCGCTTGCTGGATGCCAACCAAGATGTTCAAGAAATTCAACCCACTTATTCATCTCTGTGCATCCGTGGGCTTTTATGTATGTATTTAAAAAGTTTATTATTTCTTGTATCATATTTTTAATCATTTGAATGTATTTTATTAAACAAGAAAGCGAACGCATACCACAGGCATGATGCAGGTAAAACAAAGTACAAATCTTTGTTTATAAACCCTGTAAGTATTACTGCTGCTACAAGGCAGAGTGTCATTACAATCATTTCAAGATATCTATTCATCTATGTAATCGCTGTAGTTATCCAATGTTCTTCCTTTTCGGCCAGTCCAAATATGGTCACAATTCATGCAATGAAAGCACATATTGATTCCAAGTCCAATATCTTGGGATGTGTCTTCAAATTCATCACATAGGCCATCTTTGAATATGTACTCAGTAAATGCTTCCACGGTTTCAACCGCTATAATGTGCTTATTTGTTCGGCAATTTGGGCATTTAATGTTTAGTTTCCTTATATACCTTTTCATATTAATCAAAAGCGTTAGAGTAATGGTTTTTACATTCTTCCGTGACAACAGGGTCTATTCCAAAATTAAAGACATTGATATGATTGTATACGTCAAAAAATGACGCATATGTGCATGTATGTGCTATTGCTTCAACATCAACAGGTTTCCCGTTGTTTGCCTGAATTGTGGCATACTTTTTTTCTTTAAGAATATCTAATAGTTTCTGCAACCATTCTTTTTCTTTCTCGCAAGTCAATGGCCTATTTTTGGCAAAATAGTCACAATATTTGTGAATTGAAGATTGTGCCGCATCGACCATTTCTTCAAAATTTCTATACCATGTTATTCCCATATTAATCTTTGTCAAGTTTACTTCCAAGTCCAGTGAACACTATTGCTGCAATAAAAGAAGCAGCACAAATTTTCCCAAATTCAGGTATTGTAAAAAGGATAAATGTTGCCAAAAAGGTAATAAACGACATGTATCCTAACAAATAAAACAGTTCTGAAAAATTTGACCTCATATCTCTAATTTTTTTGACAGATTGTTTTAATACTTGTATGAATAATAAGGACAATCTGCTCTATAAGTGCAATCAGTTAAACAGTTACCTTTATATGAACATGAATTATATGTTCTTGACTGAAATGATTTGCTTGCATAATTTTCTCGTTCTTGTGTCTTTTTACTTGTATCGCTACACAAGTAAGTGGTTGACACCTTGAATAATATACAGCCTATTATAAGGCATATTAAAAATACCACCATAATTAATCCTCCTTGTTATTTACATATTCCCAATCATTGATATTTGGTCGCTTTATCCACCATTTTACTTGTGGTATTGACCATTTACCATTTTCAAACTTTGCGTAGAATGGCATGTCCTTTGTAGGCCCCCATACCGTTAAGACAAGGTACTCACCGTCTTCATCAGGTTGTTCACTTACTGGTTGCCAACATCCATACTTGTTGAATGCGTACAGCATACCCTCTCTGAACGAATCAACCGCATGCGTTACTATAACCCCTGTCGGTCTGCGTTGTGTCTCAAGCCAATCTTGATAAGCAAAACAAGCATCAAGACTCACCTTATTGTTTAGTTCTTTCATAATAAGCGATAATCTTTTTTACTTTCAACTTTAATGGTACATGAGCGCATGCCTGTTATATCAAATCCGAAACATCTTTCTCTAACCCTATACAAAGTTTCTTCAATACAAATGTCATCATCCAAATCAGGTAGTCCAAAAAAATCTTCGGTTTGATAAATTACGTCTCCATTATTATAATTAACAATTGATAGTATCATACTTCTTATTCATTCAGTGGTGAAACAATCTTTATACTGTGTGTTATATTCTAAAAGAAATTCAATTACGTCTTTATTGCTCCAATTTTTGATGAAGCCTTCACTGTCAATGTCCATAATGATATAGTCACCGTATCCTTCCTCTTTTGGGCATAGGAACCCAGGTACATAGTCCTCATCATCATATAAGACGTTATCGCCTTTCATAATGATTAAACCACATTCATCACATACCTTATAGTGAATTGAAGCCTCTACGCCTTTTTCCCAATTCATGATTCGACCAGTTTCTACGTCAATTATCGGACACCAATACTTTCTGACGTTTCTATCATATATTCCTGTTATATTCTGTACGCACGGCATTTTAGGATTGGCTTGGTCATCATCAACACCGTTGATTTCACCGTCCTCCCAATACCTTACATGAGCAACAACTTTTACTATCAGCCTATCATCATGAATAGTTTGTTCTTTGTTTTCATCATTAAAGTTAATGTAAACAAACTTTGCCATGTCTTTTGTTTCTCCGTCACCAGAATCAGGGCCTCCCCAACTCAGGCTGAAGTCACTCACGTCATCAAATGTATTGCCTGTGGATACTAATACGTCAGCATCCATATCAAATTCTACCAAATTTTTAATTAATTCCTTTACTTTCATTTTATATTCTTTTTGCAATTATATGATATGTTCCATCATCGTTAAACTCGATTTTCCTAACAACGCTTTGATAACCGTTTTCGGAGAAATCCTTTTGATTGTAGAAATTTACGATTTCAGTCATCCTGTCTCTCTTTGCGAGAGTGTTTGGTTGACCGTCAAATTCTTCAAGTTCCTTTTTCAACTCCTCTGTGATTGGATTAACTTCCACTAAATCAAATTCAACGGGACTGTTTTCCCATGTAACATATTTGAAATACTTGGGGTTTAATTCAATACACTCTGTGTAACCGAAGTCTTCTACTTCGTTGTCCCAATAACCACCTACTCTTTTTGGCTTTAATTGGAACAGATACAAACTGCCGTTTTCGTCTCTTGCTAACCAAAGTCTCATAATTCATTCTTTTTTATTCTATTAGTTTATCTTCTCATTAAGTCGGTAAGTTTATCTATAAGTTCGGACACTTCTCGATTAATTGGACGTGTCTCAGGGTGTTCATCAGCCCACTTTGCACCTGCTTCAAACCCTTCTACAAACCCATTCCAATGGTCTGCCCGTGCCGAAATACAATAATCGGTTGGCTCAGGTTGATTGTCGGCTGCGATAACAGCCTCATAATGTATTTGTTCTTCTCTCATTACAATTCTCTTAGTTTTTCTCTTACAATTTCCTCAAAATCAGAGGGTAACTTGCATTTATTTTGTACATATACCTGCATAACCGCATGCATAGTTTCTTCCACACCGTCCCAAAATCCAAATTCACATCCCCTAAAATATGCTCGTTCAATAACCGTTTCTTCAGCAAGATAACGTTTATCATGAGCATATCGTTTGGCATTATTCCCAAAAACTTCTTTTTTCGTCATAGTCTTACCAATTATTTAATTTCAGCGTTTTTGGCTCTAATTTTTTATATACAATTCCTAAATGAATAGCCAACATCATAGGCAAAAATTTATCGGGTGTTGTTTCAATATCTCCGTTCTTTATGTAGTAGAACAAACCAATAAATGGGAACAAGAATATACTTGATAAACCTAAGACACTTTCGAGTATAAACACTGGAATCCATCCTAATGCCCACAGGATTCGTTTAATGTAAATCATAACTTAATCATTTTACCAGTTAATGTATTCTTCTGGGCATATATCGGTAGTGCCAAGCAGATGTTTGGTTTTATCGTTGAAAGGGATGCACCTGTCCCATGTCCAACCACAAGCATTGAAATACGTCTTACCATCGATGCAATCATAGGTATGTGAAAATAATACATAATTCCAACGGTCATCATCCCCATCTCTCACCAACACAGGCATACCTGCGTGGAAGCTTGAGATGTCGTAGTGCTTTAACTTTTTCAGTTCCTTTTTATTCTCGTCCCAAGTGTAGCCCGCTTCTCGCATCTTGGCAAATAGAATGTCGCGTTCTTCATTTGTTGCGGGACGAATATCACTATATTTACCAGTACCGTGTTTTGTGCATCTTGCGATATGTGTAACAAATTCACACATTCCACAATTATAATGACAATGGCTTGAGAATGAAGTATCACTTGTATGTGCCTTAAAAATTCCTATCCACTTATATTGTTTGCTACTGCCATTAACAACAAGAACATCACCATTCCTTGCATCTGAAATTTCCCATAGACGATATTCATTTTCGATGATATCACGTCCAAAATAACATTTGGTATCAAGATACTTCATCAGGTATCCTTCTATTTCATCATAGTCTTCAACCATCAATGGCGTTATCCCATTGGTTTTATTCAACAACCAAGTTCCAACCTTGAACTTGGGTTCAACCTTATCAGCAGTCTTCTGCTCACAATTTTCCGATTCAAAAAAATCACCACCATTGGTTATAAGCAATTTCAACTCTTTCTTCTTTTCATCCCACTGATATCCAGATTCTTTCATTTTGGAAAAGAATAATTCACGCTGTTCTTTTGTTACTGGATGAAATCCTTCACTTTCCCACCAATCAGGCATGTCATCTTTACTAATACTAAATACGCCATCTTCAACATGACAGTGACTATGAAAAGATGTAGCATTATACATATCTTTAAACACAACAATAGTTTCATTATCAAAAGAAAGCATATCACCATCTATAGCATCTTCGATAGTCCAAAGATGCCATTCGTCTTGTCTGTTTATCATCAATTCACCTTTTGAACCCAACATATTAGTGACAAGATATCTATCCTTTTTAAGACCATAAACTTGCATAGGAATATCGCTACTTCCACTACTACGGACAATCCAATCACACACCTTAAAATTAGGCTTTGGCTTTATTGTCAATTCAAGTTCTTGGTAGTCGGGGTGACTGTAAAGAATGTTCATAAGATTGATGCTGTACGGTAGATATTGTACGCATTCACCAATAGAACAGTATACCACTGTCTTGTCAGCAAAACCGAAGTCAAGAACATTAATCCCTAACTCCTGAAACGCAGCCTTGATTTGTTCGGCTCTTGTTGGGTTTCCTTGAATGTAGTAATTCATATGTCGTTACAATTTAATTTCAGTGTTTTTAGTAATTTCTTTTTTATTTGGCGTTGGGCACAATTCTTCGTATAGACACCAAGGTATCAAATCGTCAGTATATGCCCAATAATCGAAAAACTTGGACTCAAATATATCACCATCCGTCATTGATTCAAATTTACCTTCTTCTGTTACTTTGCATAAATCTGGATGCCACCCATCGTACCAACCAATGCATAACGCAAACGTATTCCACTTTGCGCCTGTTGTCGGGTCAACATATATCTGCGGGACTTCACTGCCTTCGTGCCACGCTTCTTGGCGTTTCAGCGCATTGATTGCAGTATCATAAGCCTCAATCTGTTCATTTGGCTTATGCAATGATTGTGGATTGACACCTTTAAGATGCTCCAATATTTCAATCGCTTCTTGTTTTGTCATTTTTCTCTTCTTCTTTCCTTTTATTTCTAATCTCATTTACATATTCACAAGCCTCGTCAAAATGACTTGCAATGGCAAATTTCAGTTTCTGTAATTCACATTTGCGCTGTGTCTCCTCCCAACACATCCGTTGTTTATATTCTTCCACTGTTTCCCACCTATTATAGTTAATGACAATGGATGGGTAATCTCTGTCACTTTGGTCAATATATACTTTTAATGAATTTACGTCAACACCACCATTACTCAATATCTTTTCAGTGGCTTTCGTGATATAAAAAACCAAACTTTCGGGACTTATCGGCTCATCATCGTATGAAACCCATACGGTTTCTTCTCTTGAGAGTTTAATCCTATTATTTAAGTATTCCTCTTGCGTTATCATGTTAGTAATTCCAATTATGTTCTCTATCGTATTCAATATCCTCGTCTGATGGCTCAAACCCAATCATTCTCTTAACAACAAGATATAGATTTTCAAGCGCATCTACCTTTTCGTCACTACGCACGATTTCCCTGCATGCATCGTATAGGTCTTCTTTCTCCCTCTTTGTCATAATATCGTTTTTCTATTCTTCATTTATTGTAATGAAAGTTTTTCTTGTATTTTCTGAACGTATTCGATATGCTCTTTTGACATTGGAACGCCTGTGAAGTTCACACCAAGGAATGCTGAGATTGTGTCCTCGTCTGTTGCGTTTTCTCCAAGTTCGGCATAGGTAAGAGCCATTGAGTTGCAGAATTTTACCTTTGCCTTTTCTGACAAGTCAGAGAAATAATTTCCGTGCAGGTCTGTATAACCGTCAAGAACAAACTCGACCAATGCGCCTATGCGTTGTTTTCCGTCAACGATATCTGAGTAAGATACCACTTTGTTTCCATTGTTTATCTGTTTTTCAATCCATTCTGTGCTTCGCTCACGCACAATAATCATGCCGCAGTTGATGGATTGGTAAATGCTTTCGATGAAAAGTTGCTTTTGCTCAAGAGTCCAACACCAATCCCTTTGGTAGTACATCTTGTTTCCTTCGGCATCAAACACATATGGCTTGAAATTCACCTCACCGACTTTAACGTTTCCGTAGAACATATAAGGTTCATCTTTCAGTTCAGCACCCTTGCGCCATACATGCACACCAAATTTTCCAAGTATGCAAGACAAATCGTAGTTTACCGTTCTGATTCCGCTTCTCCATGACTTTTCAGGAAACGGGTCTGCACCAACGTTAAAGATGTCCAACTCGTAGTCACCATCTTTCAGCGTGACCTCATCCCTGTAGTTTTCGCTGTTGCATACCACGATTGAGCCATTGTCGAGTACCTTTTTCACCTTTACGGTAACATCACGATGCGGGTCTTTGCAATACTCGTACAGAATCCACTCTTCAACGATTACGGCATCACCAACCTCAATTTGTTTCTTACGAAACTCTTCCAACATTTTATCTCGTTTCTTCCCCATGTCTTTTACTGTTTATAAATTAAGTTTCATATCATTCTCTTGTTTGATGGTGCAAATGTAATGACAGATTTTGTAATAGCCAAATTAAAACTGTTAAACAATGTTAATTTGTATCATTTGTCACTCACTAAGTAGTCTTATTCCAATTTTCGGTTATATAGTTCGCATAAGCCTCATATTGGTTCATGTATAGACTATTATTGTTCTCAATATATTCGAAAAGCAATTCAAATATTTTATACATGACATCATTCGATGGCAGGTCTTTATTTGGATTTGTTTTCTGATACTCAATCAATGCTTCCCGTTTTCCACGTTCAACGCCATAATTAAATCCCCTTAAAAAGTCATACGTATTTTTTACTTTACTCATATCTTTCTCGTTTTAGTTTATTTGTTTTTGCATCCAAACATAATCTTTGTATTTGTCAATCATAAAATCAACAAAACCGTGTCGTTTATACCAATCGTGTACCCAAGAAGATTTTGACACAACGAGAAAAATAGTGTCTGCTCCGTACTTCTTAGCTTCATCTTCTGCTGTAACGAGAATATAATTGCCAATACCTTTCTTTCTTGCTGTAGGATTTACTCTGACGTTAGATAGATACATCGTTTTCATATCATCATCGTAAACATACAGAGAAAACCTGTAATTATCACCTCTGTATCTATAAACTATACCCCATTCAGTTTTCTTTTGTTTAATATTTGTTATATCCATCTTGTTTTTAATACCATTTTTTAACGTATCAATATCTTGAGTTGTGTGGCCTAATAATTCTTTGTATGAATTTAGTTCAGATTCACATACGGGGCGAGTATTCTCTATTGTGGATTTAAGCCATTTCCACTCGTCAAACGTGATAACATTTTTGCCGCCATATCTTTTTAATGAACTCACTTCATCAAGATATTGTTGATATAATTCTTCTTGTATCATAGTTCAAATCATATTTTCAATTACATATTTTTTGATAAGTTCTAAGTGGTTTTGAGTAAATCTATCCAAACGTCTTGTAAGGTCAGATAAAACATCATATTCTCCATTTGAGTTAATTGGCTCTATCATTGAATTTATTGATGAATGCCTAATACCAAACTCAATAAATTCTATCAGTTTATCAGCGTCAATTATGTGCATGATTCAAATTATATTTTCATTCTCCGTTTTTTTCTATGAGGCGTTTCAGTTCTGCATCCTCTAACAAACCGATAAGCCTATTAACTTTCGAAAGTTCTGCCTTAATGTCATCAACACGCATTTCTGCTTTCTGCAACGACCCCTCCCACCTTGTTCTTTGGCTGTAGAGTTCCCTCAAAATATCAATATCTTCCATTCTTTTAAAGTTTTCCCCAAAACCTATCATTATTAAGCAAAACAGATTGGTTTGCTTCAGTTACATCAATAAGTGGATATGAACAATCCCACTCGCCATCATATGTCGGTTTATTCTTATTAGTCATTATTCTTCAATTTCATATTCAGTTTTACCCCACTCATAACACCATTTGCCCATATAAAGTTCAAGACATTCATCGGTATCTTCACTGATTTCGTAATCATCGGGGTTACTATATTTGCTGTTTTTACAGTTTTCAAACCATTTCCGTTCTTCATCAACCAGTTCTTTAAAAGCGTTATCTCTCTTTTCTTTTGTTGAATAGAATTTTATTGGCATCAAATCCTGGTAACCGATATCATCAAATTCAAAACTACGTTTAGTAATAGCATATATTTTTTGTTTTTCTATCATATCTCATATTCTGTTGTTTCATAACAATCCGTGATTGTTATCTTAAAGTTTTCTACCGCTTCATGTTTGGATATCTTCTATTTGGTTTATCTTTACCTTAATGCTTTTCCTTTGTGTTGCGTCAAAAAACGCAAGACGTTTACACCTAAGTTTACCCCATTTCAATGCGTCAAGGCAATACGAATTACGTGCCTTATTCATTTTGTTCTTGCTTGCCATAATCAATTATCCAAATAAACAGTGTCGCAATCAATAACGTGTTTATCCAAAATAAGACTTACTTTAAGCACGTCACTTCCATAATAACCCAAATCTTCGTTGTATCGTGATACTTTTATTTTTAGGTTTTCTTTAAGATATTGAATTAACTCTTCCTGTGTCATATCCTATGATAATAAAAAAATATTATATATCTATGAAATAATATAAGGTGAAGGTAGAACATGTCAACATTATTAAATGTCTTAAAGGAGAACTTTGTTTCTTCAAACCTTGACCAATTTATTTGTATTCGTTTTCCGATGATAAGCGATTTTGTTCCCGTTAATCGTTCTTCAATATGCCACCATCGTTTATCATTTTTATTTGTTCCTGTAATTCCAGCCATAACTTCATTCCTTATTTTGCCACTCATCTATTATTTTACATAGGTCTTCAAACCAAATAGCAACTAACGGGTTGTTATGTTGAAAATCTCCTATGTGTTTTTCGTTATAAAGTTTACGTTTTAATTCTTCTTTTTCTTCTTGTGTCATATCAGTTTATTAGTTCAAAATGAGTTTGATAATTTCTTCCAAAATTACTACAGTCCATATAATCACAAATAAGTGGTTCTTCAAGATGGTCTTCTCTTTTGCGATAAAAACAACACCTTAGACATCTTGATTGAAATTGTTCACTATTACGATACTCATTGTAAAAATACTCCTCGACAGCTTTTACTTCGTGGCCAAAAATATTAAGTATTTTTTCTTTTGTTTTATAATACGTTTTCACGCCCAATTGTTTTTAAATTCATTATAATTTTCATATACCTCCCCATTACGCACAATTGTCCCATTATCTTTAATAGACCAATATTCTGTCCAATAAGAGCCTTCACATTGGTCACTGTGACCAAATACTTCAAATGTTACATAGCCGCCATTTTCATCCCAAAATTCTTCTGAACTTGCAGAATACCATACATGATAACTGTTGTAGTTATTTATATCTGTTTTTACTTTATTTAAAAGTTCCGTTATTTCATCTGTTGTCATATCAGTTCATGTTCTTTAAGAATGTTCACCTCTTCTTCGGTCATGTCCTCTCCGTATGCATACTTCCTGTATGCGTCAATAAGACTACTGGACAGTTTATCATATGTATCAAACCTTACTTTGCAGTTGCGATGGTATTGGTGTGTACATTTCCAAAATCCGTTGCATGTGTCTGAATCGTCGAAGTCACCTTCGCAATTCGGTGCTTTGATACATGGGTTAATCTTATTCAGATAGTCCCATACAGGTTTCATCTTTTCTGTATGCTCCTTGTTTATTTTTGCTGTCTCCTCCTCTTTTTTCAGGGCTTTTTCCCTGATATTATCATCAAGTAAAGCCTTGTTGGTTAAAGCATCCAAACAGTACTTGTATTTTATTTCCTTTTGCCTTTTTTCGGATATATCAGACAGTAGACTGAGAAGGCTAAAGTCATACTGTATGGATATAACTCCGTCATTTTCGTCACACTCTTCGTCAATTTCAATTAACCCATCATCTTCTTCCTCGTAATCCCATGTTTCACCATACACGCTGTATCCGAAGTCGTTTCCGTACCGTTCAATATCAATTTTGATGTTTTTAACATATCCAGCTGCTATGAGCGACAATTTTATGTAATCCTTTACTGTCATGGCTGTAATTCCTTTCCGTATTTAATGGCTTCTTCAATGATTTCTTGTAATGTCATTGAGTATATATCGTATTCCTCAATAAAATCTTCAACAATCTGATTTTTAGGCGTATCATTGTGTGTATACCTAATGATATAATGAGTATCTTCATAGATAGCGATATCATCATCATATCGTTCTCTAAGATACTTAATTAAGGCATTATCACTAATAACATTAAACAAATAACCGTGCATGAACTCATTATTAGTAAGTTCTGTGTAGTTGTATTTGTTTGACATTTTTTCCCGTAAAATATCTATTTCAGACCCATCACATAACTTGATGAACGGCATGAAATCTATAGTGTCTAAAACTTCCAAACTTTTTCTTTTCGCTTCTTTGGCTTCTTCCCAGTTCATATCGTTTTATTTTCTTTGTCTATTTCTTTTAAAATGGCCTTTGCAAGTCTGACGGTCATCTTTGCTGTACTGTCAATCAACACGCTTCTGTCGATAACCTTAGTGATGAATGAACTATCAGATGACATTATACCGTTTACTATCTGGCCAGACATTTCAATTAGTTCTTCTCTTGTCATATTTATGTTATTTAGGTTTCATGTCAAAACCTCTCATTGTTTATGTAGTCACGCAATTTATCAACAAATTCAGTTTGTGTAATCTTTTCTTTTGATGCCACATAATGTTCTGCACCATTTGCCCTTGTGTATAATCTATCGTACAGGTATTCACAAACCTTGTCAAGCGTTTCTTGTTCTTTTATTTCACAGGCTCTCAAAGCATTATCTGGCGTAACCCATTCATGATAGCCGCTTGGCATAAATTCATTACTGTGATGCCTTGTGTATTCTTTAATATATGCCTCGGCCTTGTCTATTTTGAACTCATTCCGAACCCACTCATATGCCTTGTTTATTGCTTCTTCGGGGGTTTTACCCACAAAATCTTCCAAACCATCGCCTTCCTCACAATGAATCCAACTAACGTGCCAACTGCCATCAAAATGATACAGGTTTGGTGCATAACCCCAATCATCAACTATCTCATAGAGACTGTTGATGTGCGGCAACTCCTTGAATTTATCTAACTCTATCATAATCTTATTTCTTTTTATTGTTATACATACCTTCCTTTGCCTTGAGTGCAAGATGTGATTGTATAAGGTGTTCTCCATCCATATTTGTTCTATGGTCGAAGTGGTTTCTATCCAACCATTCCACGCAAGTAAATGCACCAGCGTGTGCCCTTAATGTGAGATAGATACTTTTCATATCTTCTGTCATGCTTGACATCGGTATGAGGTATGGTTTAATGTCCCATTCTTGTATGTCGTAATATGAATCTATCCATTTGTCTTCTAACCGCCCCCGTACAACGATTTCATCGCCAACAACACCACGCAAAATCTTTGGCCTCCCGTTTACCTTGACCTTTACCCCGTATGGTATTCTTGAAGACAGGTCTTTAACCAAAAGTTCTTTTTCTTCTTTCGTCATATCTTTCTTCAGTTTAATTGTTATACATACCTTCTGGTGCTTCAATTGCTAACCCCAATGGTATTAAGCCACGAATGTCGAAACCCTTTTCATAGAACCAATCAATTGATGCCATAGGAAATGTCTTTTGCATAGGAATCATTTCCAACAGTTCTTCGGTTCTAAATGTGAAATCATATATTTCTTCAAGGATATTTGCAATCTCAGCCTCTTCTTTCTCTGTCATTGAAGACATCGGTCTGAGGTATGGTTTTACGCTATCAATGCAAATGCATTCTTTAAGCGGATTGCACACATTGACACTGCAACTCACCCTATCACAAAATACTTGCACCAGCCGCCTGTCATAAGTGCCTCTTAATCCATCGTTGACTTGCACTATCACACCATAAGGCAATCTGCCACACAGGTCTTTAATCACTAATTCTTTTTCTTCTTGTGTGAGCATATTATTCAATTACTTTATGTTTTTCAAAATCCCATTCTTTATCAATGTCTTCGGTTCTGCTTGAATCGTCAACAAACCATTTAGCCTTACTTTTTATATTGTCGTTTTCATCTATCGTTTCTACGTTTTCGGGAACATAAGGCCAAAGTATCCACCAGTCTTTTCCATCGAGAAGTCTGGGCTTCTTTGAAGACTTTGCGCTATTATAATATGTATAGAAAGCACAGTTCTGTGCATCAGCCCAAAACTCTTCAGCGTCATCGCCATCTATAAAGCGATAAACTGGCGTTATGTTACATACAAGTGGTTTATATTTTATTTCTTCTTTTGACATATCTCATATTCTGTTGTTTCATAATCTTGTGGATATTATATATCTGTTTTGGTCAATTAAGCGATAAAGTTCTTGTGGAGTAACTTCTTTTTCGTAAGAAAAATCTATCCTGTAATCTTTGCAGAACGGACATAATATTCTCGGATTATAACAATCTATAATGACACCGAACTCACCACATGTAAATTGACTTAACTTAATTTTAATTGTTTTCAATCTTTAGAACTTTTGTTGCAAATATACTACAATTTAATCAATTAGCCAACTATTTATAGAAAAAGTTTAGAAATTTTATGAGAAAGCAAATAAAACTTAGTGAAAAAGACTTACATAGATTGATTAGGGAGTCAGTGAGAAGATTTATTAATGAATCAATTGGAGACCCATTTGAACGTCATGGCAATTCACCCGCACTAAAAGATGAATATTGGAACGGCATTCCAGAATCACGTATTCATCGTATCGTCAAAGAAAGCGTAAGAAGAGCGTTAAAGGAAGAGGTTGGTGACATCAAGTCTGAAGTTGAACAGTTTGTACGTGAATTTTCAAATGGAAATGAGGTAGCAGAATGGTTTGACGATAAGTCTTTCTGTGATGACCATGGATTTAATGGAAGCATATTTAACAGTGAGGACGAAGCAGACAATTATGTCCTTACTGATGGGTTACAGAATGCCATTGATTCAGTCAACGGAGCACAAACGGAAGAAGATTGGATTTCATACTTAATTAATGGCGGTGTTGATGAAGGTACGGCAGAACAACTTATTAACAATGGAAATTGGGAAGGCGTTGTTAAAATCATACTTGACAAAGAAGGCGCGCCATTTTTCCTTTCAACTTACTCAGGAAGAATACACGATTTAAGTGACGGTTCGCTATTATATTATTGATAATGTATACTCTATTAGAATATAAGCGTTCAGAAATGGACGCTTTTTTGTTTTAAAGTTTTTTAACATTTTTTATTTGGTTGTTTCAAAAAAATACAGTAATTTTGTTGCGTATTTGAAAAGGAGGTATAAAATGAAGTTAAATGACAATCAATATGAGATTTTCGAGAACGGAAAGAAAGTAAAGACCATAAAGGGTCATAACGCTTTCTATGAGTTCGTTGATGAATACAACGAGCAGAAGTACAAAGATGGATACGAAACTGTCAAGGAGTACGGAAATTACAGCGTATTTGTGAATGCTAAAAAACAACATTGTGTATTCTTTGCATATAGACAGTATCTTGGCATCAAGGACTGTAAAGGTAATAAAATATATGAAGGCGATTCACTTATTCTCCCTTCTGGACAGTCCGTTTCGTTAATCAAACAATGGAGTTGGAACTCAGATTCGGGTTATGTACTCAGATTTTTTGAAAACGACGATAAATGGAGTGATATACCATTTGATGACAAAAACATTTGTAAAATATACAATATCTCAGTTTCTACAAAAGTATTTGACAAATTTTAGATAGAATATGACGGAACAAGAAAAAAACAAACTTATTAAGGAAATCTGTGCTAAATTGCCTTATGGTAATCTTAAGGTAACATTAGACGGTCTTGATGACAAAATCTATAATCTTGTTGGTATTAATCTTGACAACCAAACAATAGCATGTGTAAGTGATAGTGGTATCAGAAGTACATATTTCATTGACCAGATAGAGACATTGCCTAATCTTAGGAGACTTAGTGATATCACAGATGAAGAAGAAAAGGAACTTGATAAGAAGTTTCTGTGTAGTTTATACAGTGATGGCATTTATATCAGATATCATAAGCAAGGTTAATGGGATGATGACACAGAAGTTTCTTTGGGCGGTTGGTCTTGGTTGATTGATTGGTTAAATGAACATCAATTTACATTTTAAAATTATGAATGAATTAATAAAAAGAAATGAAGTTACGCTTGAAAGAGTTGTTTATGAAAAGAGTGAAAAAGTATATGGAGACAATGGCGGTATTGCCGAAGCAGTGTCTTATCGTGTTAAGTGCCGCTTTATTTATGGCTGTAGTTAGTTCATGTTGTCCAGGACATGAAAATGATAGATACAAATTGGTAATATTGGACAAGGATAGCGACATTGGAACTTCGTTTTTGTGTTTCGGCTCTGTAACGAAATATTACATGGAATACAAAGTTCTTAATGCTGACAACAAATGGCACTATTATGAACATGAGGTTTCAAGGAATGTCTATCGTGCATATGATGTAGGTGACACTCTTATAAGAACTCACGAACAGTGTATAGGTAGTCTTGGATTTGTTAATAATCATGATTTAGGTTTATGTAATGAAGATGAAAAAGAAAACGTCAATTACTAACACATTGAATAATGTCGCTAATTTAATTAACGAATTAAATGACACCGCCTGTCTTGAAGTAAGAAAATTCCTCGTTCAACTTGGAATGAAAAAGAAATACACTGAATTGTATACAGTAAACTTCACTGGTGGTGGTGAGTGGGTGCTTGATACATTGGATAGAAACTATGGGTTAGCATCTTGTGACATCATAGTTGATGACAACTTAACACTTGATGATATACGAACATTAGCAAGGCATGAGTTAACAAGCGAACAATTAGCAGAAATAGGTTTATAATATTAAAAGAT
>JAEEGL011071444.1_pt1 | contig 37001 bp, 36 predicted proteins | sample 9134231 | NCBI WGS metagenome assembly JAEEGL01 (sample SAMN16246548, study PRJNA631951) | gut metagenome | biome: gut microbiome; feature: rumen; material: fiber-attached | host: Bos | place: Iran: Karaj | collected 2018-10 | reverse complement strand
CGGTACGGCGCTTCGATGAAGCCGTACTCGTTGATGCGCGCAAACGTCGAAAGCGAGTTGATCAGACCGATGTTGGGGCCTTCAGGCGTTTCGATCGGGCACATACGGCCGTAGTGCGAGAAGTGCACGTCACGCACGTCAAACGTCGCTCTTTCACGATTGAGGCCGCCGGGGCCCAAAGCGCTCAGACGCCGCTTGTGCGTCAGCTCCGCCAGCGGGTTCGTCTGATCCATAAACTGCGACAACTGAGAAGAACCGAAGAACTCCTTGATCGCCGCCGTCACAGGCCGGATGTTGATGAGATTGCTGGGCATGGCCACATCCATATCCTGCAGGCTCATGCGCTCTCTGACTACGCGCTCTAAACGCGTCAGGCCCACGCGAATCTGATTTTGCAGGAGCTCGCCCACCGAACGGATACGGCGGTTGCCCAAGTGGTCGATATCGTCCGTGCGGCCGACATCGTACGGCAGGCCGATCAGATAGCTGATGGACGCGACGATATCGTCGCGGATGATGTGGCGCGGAATCAGGTCGTACACATGTTCGCGCAGGAAGCCCTTCAAAGCCTCCTCATCCATATCTTTCGCTTCGTCCAGCAGCGCGCACAGCGTCGGATAGTGCACGTTTTCATTCAATCCCGCTTCCATGGGATCAAACGGCAGGTACCCGCGCGCATCCACGAAATAGTTGCCCAATACGCGCAGCCGCTTGCCCTCAAAGCGCAGCCACACCGCGTTGATGCCCGCATCCTGTATCTTGCGTGCCATTTGACGGGAAATAATCTGTCCGGCTTCCACGAGCACTTCACCCGTGCGCGGATCGATAATGTTCTCGTCCGACACATGCTGCGCGATGCGCATCGCCAGCGCAAGCTTCTTATTAAATTTATAGCGGCCGACGCGCGCCAGATCGTAACGCTTGTCAAAGAACAGCGAATTGAGTAGCGCGCGCGCGCTTTCCTCCGTGGGCGGTTCGCCCGGACGCTGGCGCTTATAAATTTCAATCAGACCCTCTTCCACCGAAGAAGTGCTGTCCTTAGCCAGCGTCGCCGTCAGCCTTTCGTCCGGCCCCAGCAGCGCTTCGATCTGCTCGTTCGTTCCGTAGCCGAGCGCACGCAAAAGCACCGTGATATGCACTTTCCTCTGCCTGTCGATCTTGACCCACAGAAGTTCATTGCTGTCGGTCTCATATTCAAGCCATGCACCACGGTTAGGAATGACCTGGGTACTGAAAAGCCGCTTGCCCAGTTTATCAATGGTTTCCGAATAATATACGCCCGGCGAGCGCACCAGCTGGCTGACAATGACGCGTTCCGCACCGTTGATGATAAATGTGCCCTGATCCGTCATCAACGGGAAATCGCCCATGAACACTTCCTGCTGCTTCACTTCGCCCGTTTCTTTATTAATAAGGCGTACCGTTACCTTCAGCGGCGCAGAATAGTTCACGTCACGCTCTTTACACTCTTCAACGGAATACTTGGGTTGGTCCATATCAATCTTGTAATCGATGAACTCCAGCACCAACTTTTCCGAATAGTCCGTAATCGGCGAAATATCCGCCAACACTTCACCCAGATCCTGTTTGACGAACCGCCAATATGAATTGGTCTGTACCTCGATCAGATTTGGCATGTCGAGCACTTCCTCTATGCGGGAAAAGCTCATGCGCGTCCGCTTGCCCATTTGAACTTCATGCACCATCGCGTTCACTCCTCACCGATGCAGATGCATCAAATTGTAAAACTGCCTCCGCCGGATTTTTCCGGCAGATGTGACCAAAAAATACTTCAAACCACACAGAATACCCAAAATGGATTATGCCCTTTTGAAAGTCTGTTCAAACGGCATGCTCCAAAATTTGGGTTCCTCTTTTTGCATTCTACAATGCGTGTGTAATGATTGATATTATCACTTTATCTCCAGAAAGTCAATACTTTTTTACCTTCTTCATCAAACGCACACTGTACGCACATATTCTTATGTCTTTTCAAATTTTATTTTCGCAAATATCATCCTTCCTGCGGACGTCTGCAAAACGCTGGTCACTATGATGTCCACCGTTTCGCCTACAAAACGCTTTCCGCCTTCAATGACGATCATCGTTCCGTCGTCCAGATACGCAACGCCCTGTCCCGCTTCTTTCCCTTCGCGCATGATCTGCACGGACATTTCCTCTCCGGGCAGCAGAACCGGCTTAATGGCATTGGCAAGATCGTTGATGTTAAACACGCTGACCTTTTGAACCGCTGCCACTTTGTTGAGGTTGTAGTCGTTGGTAACGACGATTCCGCCGCGGTCGTCGGCGAGCTTGAGAAGCTTTGCGTCCACCTCGGCAATATCGTCATAATCCTTTTCATCGATGCGGATCGGCTGATGCAGCTCGCGCTGCATGCTGTTGAGAATGTCCAATCCGCGCCTGCCCCGATTGCGTTTCAGGCCGTCGGCACTGTCCGCGATATGCCGAAGCTCCTGCAGTACGAACATCGGCACAATGATCTCGCCTTCCAGAATGCCGGTCTTGCAGATATCGAAGATGCGTCCGTCTATGATGACGCTCGTATCCAGAATCTTCGGCCTGGCTGAAGCGTTGCGTCCGGCTTTTTCGCCGCTGTGCTTGCCGCTGCGGAACAGACCGGCTTCGCCCAGCTCGCTCCTGCGTTTGATCGCGATATTCGCGCCCTGATAACCGCAGAACGCATACAGGACAATATTGATCAGCAGACTGAGCCAGCCGATATTCAGATCGCGTATCAGCGTGCTGAGCAGCAGCGCGACCAATAAACCCACGATCAGCCCCAGCACGCCGTACAGTATGTCTGCCGTCGGCAGTTCCGAAAACAGCCTTTCCGCATTGTGCAGGGATCTGGAAATTCCGGCTACGATCTTGGGCGATATAAAATAAAAAATGATTGCAATTGCTAATGCGCCCACTATGTACGCCACCGGCATTACCCATTCCAGCACCAAATCATGCAGCTGCAGGCCGCTGAACACCACAAACACTTCGTCAATCAGAGCAACTAGTACACACCCCAGCACTGCGCCAAGTAGAACCACCAACCCCCGCGCAAGCTTATTGCCCAACAGCATCTCACCTCATTTCTTTTTTCCGTCGCTCACTCATCCAGCAGCATGGAGAAAAACGCTTCCTCCCTGCCGCTTGCCGCGGCCAGCTCCGTTAAAAGCATTTGCCGCGCCAACAGATACATCTTGCGTTCTCCCGCACTCAACCCTTTCTGTTTCTCCCGCCGGATCAGACATTTGACCACGTCGGCCACGCCATAGATTTCTCCCTGCCGCAGCCTGTCGAGATTGTCGCGGTAACGTTGGCTCCAGTTGTCGCTTTCATCGCATGCCTCCGTGCGGAAGTAAGCGACGATTTTTTCACATTCTTCCGAAGTGATGATTGCACGCAGACCGACGTCCTCAGCCGTTTCTACCGGTACCATCGCCGTCATTTTCCCGACGATAAGCCGCAGCATGTAGTATCGGGTCGTCTGACCGAGAACGTTTTGATCACTGATATCCTCTACGACGCCTATGCCGTGCATGGGATAACAGATCATATCGCCGATCTGGAACATCATCTCTCTCCTTCATAGAGTAAATATAGAATCCCTAGTGTTACTATACCCAGTGCTCTATGCAATGTCAAGCAGACAAAAAATGAACCATTTCGGATTCGTTTGCCGGTTCCTGTCGGTTTTTCCGCGTTTTAGAAGTCTGCCTTTCAATGAAAAAGCCTTCCCTGACCGGCAAGGAAGGCTTTCGTTCATTTGTTTTTCAATCGTCCGATCTCTTCTCAGTTTTCCCTGTTTCTGAGAAACGTCGGCACATCGAGGTTGGATCTGGGGCCGCGTTCCGTGTCTTCCGGCATCGAAACTCTGTTCTGAATCGGACGCGTAAAGGGCTGGCTCACCATGCTCTCGCCATTTTCGGGTACAGGCGATACATACTCCGGACGCAGCTGACTCTGCTGCTCGCCCCACACGATCGGTTCGCCCTGCTGCGGGCGGAGAGGAATTGTGCTCTGACCCTGACGCACGCCGTCGGCTTTGACCGGAATTCTGGGAGACGGCTGCTGCTGTTGCTGCTGCTGCTGTTGCTGCGCCGACGAAGCCGGTCGGGTGAGACGGCTCGATTCCGATTCAAACCCGGTAGCGATGACCGTAATGCGGATGCTGTCGCCGAGTTCTTCGTCGATGCCCGCGCCCCAAATGATATTTGCATCCGGATCCGCCGTAGCCTGTATCAATGCGGCAGCCTCGTTTACCTCAAGCAATCCAAGGTCCGTACCGCCGGTAATGTTCATCAGAACGCCCTTTGCACCGTTGATCCGCGTTTCCAGCAGCGGGCTTTCCACCGCCTGACGCGCCGCTTCCACCGCGCGATTGTCGCCCGAAGCGGTGCCGATGCCCATATGCGCCATGCCCTTTTCTTTCATGATTGACCTGACGTCCGCGAAGTCCAGATTGATCATGCTCGGCACTGCAATCAAATCGCTGATGCCCTGTATGCCTTGACGGAGCACGTCGTCCGCTACGCGCAGCGCGTCGACGAGCGTCGCCTTCTGTACGACTTCGAGCAGACGGTCGTTGGGGATGGTGATGAGCGTATCCACCACTTCCCGCAGCTCCGCAATGCCGTTTTCGGCATTCTGCATGCGCACGCGTCCTTCAAAAGTAAACGGCTTCGTCACTACGCCGACCGTCAATATGCCGAGCTCTCGCGCGCATTCGGCTACGATCGGCGCCGCGCCGGTACCCGTGCCGCCGCCCATGCCGGCCGTAATGAATACCAAATCCGTGCCCTTGATCGCTTCCGAAATAGCCTCGCGGCTCTCTTCGCAGGCTTTGCGGCCGATTTCGGGGATCGCGCCCGCGCCAAGTCCCTTCGTCAGCTTTTCGCCGATCTGTATCTTCTGATTTGCACGTGAGAGGTAAAGCGCCTGTTTATCTGTGTTCACCGCTATGAACTCGACGCCGCGCAGACCGTATTGCACCATCCGGTTTACCGCATTATTTCCGGCGCCACCGACGCCGACCACTTTCAGCTGTGCAAATTCGCCTTTTTCTAAATCCATTTCCAGCATATCCAGGCTAGCCTCCTTTACTTAAATAACCCAATAAGCCGTTTGAGCATGGGGCTTTGTTCCTGCGCACCGCGCATACGGCCAACCTGCTCTTCATCATCCGCATGGAGTGCAAAATCCAGCACACCGTATGTACTCGCGTAATTCGCCGAGCTCAATCTCGGCATCCACGGCATATCCCGTTTCACGCGCACACCGAGCGCCTTTTCCAGGAACTCCTGCGCACCGCGCATCAGCGTCATACCGCCGCCCGTCAAATAGATGACCGGGTGCGCCCGCAGATTGAGATCCCATTTTCCCATCTGTTCGCGAATCATATCCGCCATTTCACGCGCACGCGCTTCGATGATATACTGCACGTCCGAGTGTAAAATACGTTTGTTTCCCTGCGCCGTGCGCACGGTTTCTTCACTGTCCTGATAGTCGAGCGCAAACACATGTCGGCGCTTGAGCTGTTCCGCGATCGTCAGCGGGATTTCCAGTCCGATACTTACATCGTTGGCAAGATGCATGCCGCCGACTTCGAACGTTTCCATCGCCACGAGCGCCGCGTTTTCGATTACGCTGAGATCCGTTTGATAATACCCTATATCTACCACCAGCGTCGGCCTGATGCGGTCTTTCGCCGGTACCAGGAACAACGCTTCCGCCAATGCGGTAGATATGCACATATTCACGCGAATGTCCATATCCTGCAACGCTTCGTTCACCACATCCATGAACGACTGCATGACGTACATATGCGATATGGTGCCGCTGATACTGTCGGCGTTCTGGCCGATCGGCACGTCGCCGTACTGCTTGTCCCCAATGCTGAAACGCACCGGCGTACTGTGTATCAGCGCACAGCCCTCCGGCACATCATGTTCCATGGACGCGTTAATCAACATATCGATCTCCGCATCACTTATGCGTTTTGAGCGGGAAACAACTTCCGTCTGCGCATCGACAAGCACCATCCGCGCAAAAGAAGACGGCACTGCCACCGACAGCTCGCGAATACGCGTGCGGCTTTCCTGTTCGGCCGCTTCCACCGCCGCGCGAATTGCCGCTATCGTCTTACGGCGATCCAGAAACGCGCCGGAACGAAATCCGGGATGTTCCTTAATTCCGGCTCCGTAGACGACGACGCCATCCTTTCCCACAACGCTTCCGCACAGGCATACAACTTTGAGGCTTCCAATATCCAAAACCGTATTCTGCTGCTTCAATGATTTTTCCTCTTCTTTCCGCCAGCGTGCGCCGACATATATATGCCTTTTTATTCTTATATACTATACCATATTTAGTATAAAGCGCGCAATATCAAAAGCCCGTTAATATATGGTTTTCGTGCCAACTTTTCATAAATTTTTCGCGGTCGGCGCGTATCGAACCCGGCCCGGGCGCTTCATCCGACCGTCCGCTCATCCTTCGTCTTCCGGAGCTTCCGTATCGGACTCTTCGGGGTTACCCGTTTCACTCGTTTCCTGCCGGGTCGCAGGGGAAAACACCGGGCCCGTCACGACGCCCACGTTCAGCGTTCCCGCCGTATACCCTCTTTCCTTGAGCACCGGCAGCACCTCTACGATCCACGCCATTTTTTCATCCAGCTTGTCCGGCTCGCCCAGCACGATATCCAGTCCCTCCCTTGTGCGCATCTCCACGCGCAAAGGATTGGATATGTTCACCTGCTCCATCGTTCCGATCAGATCGTATTTTCCCAGATTTTCCAGCAGCGCCACAAGCGTCTGCGCCTGAAAATTATCGCTTTGCGCCAGCGTCTGCCCGATCTGCAGGCCCGTAGCCGACATGCCTATCACATGCAGCAGATCGGGGTACGTGCTGCCGCCGCCTATGGCGAGCACATAGCCGGTCTTATCTATGACGACACTGTAATCCAGATACATGATCGCTGCCGTTTCTTTTCGTTCTTCCACGGTAATCCGAATTGTATCCGGCAGTATTCTCTCCGTTTTCAGTACGTTCAAATACGGGTTGCTCGTGATATTTGCGCGTACCGCGCCTAAATCGCACAAAAATATGTTCCTGCCGTCGGTCAGTCCTGACAGCTCGCTGATCGCCGCCGCCGGATATTTTTCGTTGCCCACGATTTCAATGTTGCGCAACAGCGTTATATAATAGGCCGCTGCAATGAGCAGTATCAGAACGAGCACCGTCAGCGTGATCGCCAGCCGCTTCCGCGTTTTTCTCCATTTTTCCCCGGACTTACGTTTCTTTTTCTTTCTTTTCCACAGCTTCTTTGGGTCTTCTTCCTTATAGTGCTCGTCCCTAAACAGAATTTCCGGATCTGCCGCGGGCTTTTTTTTCTCCACCGGCGGAACAGATTCTTTTTTCGTGTCTTCAGCCGCGCGTTGTTCCTGTATGACGATCGTTTCGGGCTCCGCGCCATATGCAGTTTGTTCGCCCTGTTCGCGCGCTTTTCTGTCGCGCTCGATCGCTTCGTAAAACTGCGCCATACGTGTGGGCGCGTAAACCGCCGAACGCGGCGCGCGCAGCTCTCCGCCCGTTCGCACGGACTTTTTTTCCCCGTGCGTCGGCGCATACGTGCGCTCCGGCGCATTGCCTCTGTTTTCGTTTTTATCTTCCGTTTTGCTCATAAATCATCCCGTCGTCCGCACGCCGGATCTGTGCGCCCAACTGTGAAAGGCGCGTTTCGAACATCTCGTACCCGCGATCTATATGCTCCGCATTTGCAACCTGCGTACAGCCCTGCGCCCTCAGTCCGGCCAACACCAGCGCGGCGCCGCCGCGCAGGTCGCGTGCGCACACGTGCGCGCCCGTCAGCCGTTCCACGCCCCGAATGACAGCCGTGCGGTCCTTGACCGTCACCATTGCGCCCATACGCATGAGCTCCGAAGCATGCTTAAACCGGTTTTCAAATACGTTTTCGACGATCACGCTCGTACCCGAGGCGACCGTACACAGGGAGAAAAACAGCGCCTGCATATCCGTCGGAAAACCCGGATACGGCAGCGTTTCGATCAAGGCGATCTCTTTCGGACGTTTCGGCGCCGTAATGCGAATCGCGTTTTCACGCACATCCAGCTCACACGCCGCCTCTCTGAGCTTTGCTAATGCGCATGTGATGTGCCGCGGCTCCACATTGTACAGCGTCACGTCGCCGCCCGTCATTGCCGCTGCGCACAGGAACGTTCCCGCGTTGATGCGATCCGGCATGATTCGATACGTGATTTGGCGTGCATCCGTCCGTCCGCCTTCGATGTATACGCTCGATGTCCCCGCGCCGCGAATTTTATAGCCGAGCGCACACAGAAAATTTTGCAGATCGCAGATTTCCGGTTCGCGCGCGGCATTGTGTATCTTCGTCCATCCCTGCGCCGCTACCGCTGCCATCATCACGTTTTCCGTAGCGCCCACGCTCGGATAATCCAGATGAATATCGGCGCCCTCCAGACTTCTTCCGTCGCAGACTATCCTCCCAAACGCCTCATTGATATGCACATTGAGCGCTCTTAAACCCGATAAATGCAGATCGATCGGCCTGAGGCCGATTTCACAGCCGCCCGGATAAGTGACGACCGCGCGTCCAAAGCGCGCCAATACGGGCCCAAGCAGAAAAATCGACGAACGCAGTTCCTTGGAAAGGCTCTCCGGCATCACATAGCAGTGCGCGTTTGTCGGGTCTACGAGCAATTCATCGCCTTCCCATTGGGTATCACAGCCCAACCGGCGGAGTATCTCAAGCATGTTGTCCACATCCGCCAGCCGCGGACAATCCAATAAGCGCACCGGCGCTTTTGCCAGCAGCGTTGCCGCCAATATGGGCAGCACCGCGTTTTTTGCCCCTGGTATACGCAAGCTCCCGTGCAGCGGTACGCCGCCGGTCACTACTATACTCGACATTTTTTCACCTCCGGGATGCACCAATCAGACACTGTTTTATCATATGCACCCCGAATGAAAAATGTTCCCGCTCTACAACTCGTTCGTGTTGCGCGAAATATTCAGCAGCACGCCCATGGACGCAAGGAAGATCAGCAGCGAACTTCCTCCCGCGCTCACAAACGGCAGCGCCTGACCGGTGGTGGGAAGTATTCCCGTCACAACGCCGATGTTCACAATCACCTGCAGCGCCAGTACGATCGTGATGCCCGCCGCCAAGAGACTGCCAAACCGCTCCTTGCAGCGCATGGCAATGCGGATTCCCCTGTAAATAATGAACCCGTACGCCAGCAGAACGATTACGCAGCCAATCAGCCCCAGCTCCTCACCGATGATCGAGAAAATGAAATCGCTCTCGCCGTATGTCATGTACAGCAGCTTCTGCCGGCTGTTGTTGAGGCCCTGTCCGAATATTCCGCCCGAACCCAGCGCGTAGAAAGACTGTACCAGCTGATATCCCGTATTTTTCGCGTCTTCCCAAGGATTGGTGAACGAAAGCAAGCGCCGCATCCGATACGGCTCAAGCCATCCGAAGAGCAGGAACAGCACCACGCCCGCGATCAGCAAAATCACGATATGCTTTACGCGCACGCCGCCGACAAACAGCAGCGCAATGCCCATCAGCGCGATGATGACCGCCATGGACATGTTCGGCTGCAGCATGATCAGGCCGCATATCACGCCTATGACCAGCAGCATGGGAATCACGCCCTTGACGAAATCGTGCATCAACGGCTGCCGACGCGCCATAAACGAGCACATATAAAGCATCATGCCGAATTTGGCGACTTCGGACGGCTGCAAGCTCTGACCGAATATGACCAGCCAACGTTTTGCGCCGTTCGCCTCCTTGCCGAAAATGAGCACCGCGATCAGCAGTACGATCGAAAGAATCAGGAACACCGTCTTAAACTTTTCCAGCTTCGAATACTTCAGCCGTGAAAGCAGCAGCATAATCGGAAAACCGATGACAATGTAGATGATCTGTTTGCTGATGTAGTAATAACCGTCGTTGAACTTTTCCTGCGCGTAGTAGTAGCTGGCGCTGAAAACCATAATCAAACCGAACGCGCAAAGCAGCGTCACCATCAGGAATATGGGAAAATCCATATGCCCCAGTTTTTTCTTTTTCCGCTGCTCACGCTCCATCCGGCCAGCATCCTTTCATCCGCGCTCTGACTGTCAATTATTTATATGCGCACACAATGTCCTTAAATACCCTGCCGCGCTGCTCGAAATTCTCAAACATGTCCCAGCTTGCACAGGCAGGCGAGAGCAGCACCGTGTCGCCCGGCTGCGCGGCGTCGCGCGCCATGTCTACCGCCTGCTTAAAGTCGCCCTGACAATGAAGGATATTCGCAAAGCCCGCCTCCTTCGCGGCCTGTATGATCTTCGGCGCCGTCACGCCCAAAGCCACAATGGCCTTCACCCTGCCTTCAAACGATGCGAACAGCTCCGAAAACTCGTTGTGTTTGTCGTAGCCGCCCAAGATAAGCACCGTCGGCCGCGTCATCGCCGCTACGGCTTTGATCGTCGAATCGGGATTGGTTCCCTTGCTGTCGTTAATATACTGCACGCCGCTCCGTTCGCAAACGAATTCGATTCGATGCTCCACGCCCGGAAAATCACGGAGGGCGCGCCGTACCGCCTCTTTATCAACGCCCATGCACAACCCCAGCGCCGCGCAGAGCATGGCGTTCTCCAAATTGTGGCCGCCCGGGATGCGCACTTCATTTGCAGGCATGATCTCCGTGTCCGTTCCGTTAAAGCGGTACATGATATTGCCGTCACGCAAAAAAATGCCCTGCTCCACTTCGCATTTACGGGAAAAATACAGCACCTGCGCTTTGGTGCTTTCCGCAAAGCCGCGCACGATCGGGTCGTCGTAATTTAAAACGGCAAAATCGCCAGCTGTCTGATTGTCGAGTATCCTTCGCTTTGCCGCGATATAGTTTTCCATCGTATGGTAGCGGTCCAGATGATCGGGCGTGATGTTCGTTACGCCCGCTGCACGTGCATGGAAATGCACATTGCCCTCCAGCTGCAGCGCCGCGGTCTCCGCTACGATGATATCCCCCGGCCGCGTTTCGAGCGCATGCTCCGTGATCGGAATGCCGATATTCCCCAAAACAAACGTGTTGCGTCCGCCGGCACGGAAGATTTCTCCCGTCAGCGCCGTGCAGGTCGTTTTGCCGTTTGTTCCCGTAATGCAGACGAATTCAGCCTGCGCGAAGCGATAGCCCAATTCGATCTCGCTGATCACCTCGATGCCGCGCGCGCGCGCTTCGAGAATGAAGGGTTTGTCCATGGGTATGACGGGGCTGGGTACCAAAAGGTCTACGCCATCGAGCAATGTTTCCGGCGGAACGCCGAGCTTGTTTACATAGACGACGTCCCTAAGGCTCTCCTCCATACCGGGGATTTCCGCTTTCATGTCGTTTACGATGACCCGCCAACCCTTCCGGTACAGCAGTTTTGCGCTCGCAATCCCGCTGCGCGCCATCCCTACGATCAAAGCTGTTTTCTGTTTCATATCGCACCTCCCAGACAAAGGGCAGTTAAAAGTCAAAAAAAACCGCACGATGTTGGAGGTTTGAGGCAGCACAGCCGCTATTCTCTCTCAAACTTCCAAGCTTTTCCTCAATGGCCACGTCAAGCGCCAACTACAACCGTGGCCGCCCAGGAAAAATTCACCGTGCGGCGAAAAAACATAGTTCACAGATACGCCAGCAGGCAAAGCATACATAAGACTGCTGTCACCAGCATGTACATCGCAACAACGCGCGCTTCCGGCATACCCTTGAGTTCAAAGTGATGATGCAGGGGCGCCATACGGAAAATGCGTTTTTTCCGTAATTTGTACGAGCCGACCTGCAATATCACCGACACCGCCGAAGCTACGAAGCACCCGCCCATGATGGGCAGAAGCAGCACCGCCCGACTGTAGATCGCCATCATTGCGATCGCGCCGCCCAGCGCCATGGAGCCCGTATCGCCCATGAATACCCGCGCCGGGTAAGCGTTGTGCTTCAAAAATCCCAGGCAGCTGCCCAGCACTGCCGCACTGAATACCGCCATGCCGCTTAAATCGCGGCTGTACAGCGTCTGCCCAAGATCTGCCGCCCGTCCGGCGATCACCATAAAAATGATCGTCATCGCCAAGGCGTAGATCGACGTCACACCGGACGCGAGGCCGTCGAGCCCGTCTGTCAGGTTGACGGCATTTACGATCGCCAGCACCACAAACATGATGAACGGAATATAGAAAACTCCTAAGTTCCATTCGGTTCCGGTAAACGGCAGATAAATGACCGGCCCTACCAGTTCGTTGTTGTATGCATAAAAGGCAACCAGCGCCGCAAATACCACCTGTACGATGATCTTCTGATAGGCCTTAAGGCCCAAAGACCGTTTCTGTTTGACCTTGATAAAGTCGTCCAGAAACCCAACGAGTCCGAATGCAAAGGTCGCAGGCAGCGCGAATAATGCAAATTCGGTACCGTCGGCGAAGCACAGTGTCGCTATCACAATGCCCGCCAGTATCATAATTCCGCCCATTGTCGGCGTGCCCGTTTTTATCAAATGTGACTGCGGCCCGTCGTCTCGCTCCGTCTGCCCGAATTTCAGGCGTTTGAGCATCGGTATGATGATCGGCCCCAATACGACCACAATCACCATGGCCAGCAGTGCAGCAAATACGAGTCGTTGCATGCCTTCCTCCGTATATCAACGCAGAGATTCTCCTAGAAGCTCCGCCACGATTTCTCTATCGTCAAAGTGGTACTTGACGCCGTTGATCTCCTGATAGCTTTCATGCCCTTTGCCGGCGATCACAACCACGTCGTTTTCCTGTGCGTGTTCCAGCGCGTAACGGATGGCTTCCTTGCGTGATTCGATCACGACATATTCGCATCCGGATTTTTTTACGCCTTCCTCAATGGCTTCCAGTATTTTGAGCGGGTCTTCCGTTCTGGGATTGTCGCTGGTCACAACCAGCATATCCGAGAACCGGCCCCCGATTTCTCCCATCACGGGGCGTTTCGCCCGATCGCGGTCGCCGCCGCAGCCAAACACCGTGACGATGCGCCCCGGCGCAAAGCCTTGCACCGTTTTCAGTACGTTCTCGAGCGCGTCCGGCGTGTGCGCATAATCCACGATTACCGAGAACCTGCCGTCCGGCACGGGGATCGTTTCCAGCCGTCCCGCTACGTGCTCCATTTCCTCCAGACCCGCTACCACGCATTCGATCGGGCAGCCGAGCCGCAGTGCAATCGCTGCCGCGCCCATAGCGTTAAATACGCTGAACAGTCCCGGAATGTTGATATGCATGTGCACCTTCCCCGCGGGCGTGCGCATATCGAACTGTACGCCTTTTGCCGTAATATCGATCTCCGATGCGCTCACATCGGCGGGTTCTCTCACGCCGAAGGATATGACCGGCACCTTCAGGCCTTCCACGATTCGGGAAGCGTATGTGTCGTCGACATTTACCACGGCGCACCGGCATTGGTTAAACAGGCGTTTTTTCGCCTGAAGATAATTTTCGAGCGTTTTATGGTAGTCCAGGTGATCCTGCGTCAGGTTCGTAAATTCCGCTACATCGAACATGATGCCGTGTACGCGTTCCTGCACCAGCGAGTGCGACGAAACCTCCATAACCACGATGTCCACGTCCGCGTCCTTCATTTGCCGCAGAATGCGGAACAGCTCTACCGATTCGGGCGTCGTGCGTTCCGTTTCCAACGGCTCGCTACCGATCAGATTGCGGATCGTGCCGATCAGCCCGACTTTTTTTCCGGCCTTTTCGGCAATCGCCTTGACCATATACGTCGTAGTGGTCTTCCCGTTCGTTCCCGTTACGCCGACCATTGTCAGCTCGCGCTCCGGGTGCCCGTACCAGTTTGCCGCAATCTGCGCCATTGCGATACGGCTGTCCGGCACGATGACCTGCGGTACCGCGACCGGCAGTTCCCGTTCCACCACCAACGCCGCCGCGCCGAGATCCACGGCGCTCTGCGCGAACGTGTGGCCGTCTACCACCGCGCCTACAATACAGAAAAACAGATTTCCCTGCTTTGTCTTGCGAGAATCATATTCGATGGCGGTGATCTCTACATTTTCACCAACCATCCTGTAATTTACGCCTTGTAATAATTCCTTCAGGCGCATCTGACTACCTCCTGCTTACTCGCTTGACACGTTCGGCTCGTTCGGCTCACTCGTTTCATCCGCTTCATTCGGTTCGTTCGTCTCACTCGTTTCGTTCGGTTCGCTTGACGACGTGGTTCTCTTTTCAAATTCCACCGTAACCGTGCTGCCGTATGCAACGCTGCGGCCGGCTTGCGGATCCTGACCGACGACCAGTCCCACCTGATCGTCAGGCGGCGTCTGCATGTGCAGCCCCATCGCTTCTAACTTATCGTGCGCTTCAAGGCGGGTCATATGAGAAAGATCGGGCATAATAACCGTCGTTGAATCTTCTCCCGATTCATCCGCGTGTGTCGCCTGCGTGTACAGAAGCACTTCCGTATTTGCAACCACTCTGCTGCCTGCGGCGGGCACCTGCGCGATGACCTGCTCCGACAATTCATCCTGACTGTATACGCCTGTAACGCCTTCTTTTTTCAACATTTCGGCGGCAGTCTTCACGTCGTTTCCGCACACGTCCGGCACGATCACGGTCTCGGACTGCGTATCCGGCAGGATGCCGTAGTACATGAGCGTTTCTTCCAGCACATCCTTCACATACGGCGCCGCTACCGTGCTTCCGAATATCGAACCGACCTGCGGCTCGTCGACAACGATCAGGCACACATATTCCGGATCGTCCGCGGGCGCAAACCCGATAAAGGAAGCGATCAGCTGTCCGGAAATTTTTCCGTCCTCGCCGTATTTCTGCGCCGTTCCGGTTTTGCCGCCGACCAGATAACCGGGTATCTGCGCATTGCGGCCGCTGCCGTTCTCTACGACGCTGGTGAGAATCTCCCGTACTTTTGCGGAAGTATCTTCCGAAATGACCCGACGCACCATCGTGGGTTCCGTTTGGCTGATGATCTCTCCGTCGGCGGATACGATCTGTTTCACGATGTACGGCTGCATCAGCTTGCCGCCGTTGACGGCCGCGGATACCGCCGTCGCCAGCTGTATGGGCGTGATCGCGATGCTGTGTCCAAATCCGATACGCGCAAGATCGTTTTCCCGCACGTATTTCTCGTGGGTCACGATGCCGCCCGATTCTCCCGTAAGGCCGCTGCCCGTCACGGAACCAAATCCAAACGCGTAAATATAGTCGTAAAACGTTTCGGTTCCCATCGACAGCGCCATTGTCATGAACGCCGGATTACAGGAATTTTCGGCCGCCCGCGTCAGCGTCTGATGTCCGTGGCTGTGGCTCCAGCATTTGATCCGTTCCCCGTTCACGATTTTGTAGCCCGGGCAATCAAACGTCGTATCCATCGTGACCGCGCCGCTGTCCAGCGCGGAAGCCAGCGTAATGATCTTGAAAGTCGAACCCGGCTCGTAAGAGTCCGTTACGACTCGGTTCTTAACCACCTGCATCAGCGTTTCCATGTCGTCGCGCGGCGGATTGTTGCAATCGTAATCCGGCATAACGGCCATCGCAAGAATTTCGGCGGTCTTCGCGTTCATCACGATACCCATGGCTGTCTTCGCCTGATTGACCTCCAGCGCTTCCTGCAAACGCTTTTCCAAAAACGACTGTACGACGGTATTTGCCGTCAATACGATGTCATATCCGTTTACCGGATCGATATATTCTTCCGTACCGTAGGCAAGCGGTCTGTTCATGCGGTCTTTTTCCGTGATCAGACGTCCTTCCACACCCGCCAGATACTTCTCATAAGTCAGCTCGAGGCCTTCCTGACCCGCGCCGTCCACCGTGGTAAATCCCAGTACCTGAGACAGCGTGTTGTTCATGGGATAGTAACGTTTTGTATCTACGCTGAACGTTACGCCGTTCCCCAGCTTCAGGTCCGTGATCTGATCGACCACCGAGCGTTCGACCTGCCGTTTTAGCACGATTTGCTGGCGTTTGGTGTCGCACACCTTTTTCAGTACGTCCTCATACTCGAGGTCCAATACCTGCGCCAGCTCCGTCGCCACGCGCACCTGCGCATCCTGTCCGATCAATTCCGGATTCAAAAGCACGCGATACGCCGTGCCGCTCTGCGCGAGCACTAAGCCGTTGGTATCCAGTATCCGTCCGCGCTGCGCCGACAAAGTCGTATTTCTCGTCCATTGCAGCAACGCTCGCTCCTGCAGCTCAGGAGCCCATATCACCTGTACATAAACCAATCGGGAAATCAGCCCTAAAAACAGCACGCCAATGATGATTAAAAGAGAAAATAATCGGCGTTTGTTAGCAGTACTGGGTGCTCCCATCGCGTCCTCCCAATCAGATTATTCCGTGCTCTCCGGCATGGATATTCCCGTTGTCGCAACCGGCACAAACTGTGATGCGTCCGGATAGGTCATTCCCACATTCTGCGCCGCCTCGCGCGCATCGTCGATGCTGACCGCGCATTGGAGCTGCACATTCAGTGCCTTAAGGCGCAGCTGCGTTTCTTCAATCTGGCTCTTCAGGCCGTTTACCGTCGTATACTGCGCGCTGATCTTTTCGTAGCGGAACAGCACCACCAAAAACATCGCCGCTACCAGCAGACACGAAAAGACGATCGCCGCCTTGCCGATGGTTGAAAATCGGGGCGCCGCCGCTGTGCGCGCCGTATGCATCGGCTGCGGGCGGGGTTGCTCCCGCACCGGATCGGGTTGCTGCTGCGGAGCCGGTATACCGGGTGCATACGCCAACGATCCACGGGTCGGGGCATAGATTTTCGTCGCGGGTACATGAATCGGTCGGCCCGTCTGGCGGTATGCTGTTGCCATGTATATGTCTCCTTTCGTGCAGTTATTACGCTTTATCCGATGCGTTCTATCGCGCGCAGTTTTGCGCTGCGCGCCCGCGGGTTTCTTTCCAATTCCTCCTCGGAGGGAATTTGCGGTTTTTTCACAATGAGCCGCGCCGTGGGTTTTCTTCCACACACGCACACTGGCGACTTAGGCGGGCAGATGCAAGGATTTTCCCAGCTTTGAAAAGCTTTTTTCACAATGCGGTCTTCCAACGAGTGGAATGTGATCACACACATTCTTCCTCCCGGATTTAATAGGTCATGCGCATCGTTCAGCGCTTGCCCGAGGCCTATTAATTCGCCGTTCACTTCAATGCGCAGTGCCTGAAACGTGCGCCTTGCGGGATGCGGCCCCGTCCTGCGATTCGCCGCAGGAATCGCCTGTTTGATCGTTTCCGCAAGCTGCGTTGTCGTTTCGATCGGCGCGCGTTCGCGTTCCCGAACGATGTGTGCCGCGATCCTTGCCGCAAAGCGTTCTTCGCCGTAATCGCGAATGATGCTTTGCAGGCGCTCCGCCGAATAGGTATTTACCACTTCATATGCCGTCAGCGGCGATGTGTCGTCCATACGCATGTCCAACGGCGCCTCATGCTGATAGGAAAACCCTCTTTCAGGCTTGTCCAGCTGATACGAAGAAACGCCCAAATCGAGTAAGATACCGTCTATATGCGTTACGCCCGCTGCTTGCAAAAGCGTTTTGATATCAAAGAAATTTCCGTGGATCGCCAGAAACTTGTCCGAAAATGGCTTTAAGCGGCTGCCTGCCGCTTCGATCGCATCTTTATCGCGGTCAATCCCGATCAATCGGCTCCCTTGCGGCAGTTTGTTCAGTACCGCTTCGGCATGTCCTCCTCCGCCCAGCGTCCCGTCGACGAATATCCCGCCGCGCTCCGGCTGGAGCAAAGCCAATACTTCATCCACCATGATGGGCGTATGCGCAAACAACGTTTAAACTCCCATCTGCGCCAGACGTGCCAGCGCTTCGTCGTAATCGTCGGCAATGCCGTCGCTGTGCGCGTTCCATGCCTGCTCGGGCCATATCTCGATGCGGTTGTCCACGCCTACCAGAACGGCGTCCTTGGCAAGCTGCGCGTATTCGCGCAAACCGGTTGGGATCAGAATGCGTCCCTGTTTGTCCAGTTCGCATTCCGCAGCGTTGGAGAACAGCATCCTGCGGAACGCCTGTCCCGTCACGTCCGTGACCGGAAGCGCGGAAAACTTCTCGGCAAACAGGTTCCATTGCTCCTCAGACATGCCAAAAAGGCATCTCTGTTCCTTCGTCCCTAAAATACCGCGCGTCACGATGATCCGTTCCCCCAGATCCGTGCGCCACTTGGCAGGAATAAAGATGCGGCCCTTTGCATCCACGCTGTGTGCAAACGATCCAATCAGCAAAGTACCGTCTCCTTTCCTTTTCAGCGTAGTCCAAATACAACCTTTCGTTGTAAATTATACACCACTTTGCAACACATGTCACCATTTTTATTAAATTTCGCGCCATCATTTTTTATTTTTTATAAATCTGCCCCACTTCTCCATCGATCAACAGAATATTCAACACATAAAAAACGGCTCCGGAATCAGTGAGGTACACACTGTCCGGAGCCGCTCCCCGTTTGCTTAAAACAATCTGCAATGCATTCCCGCGATACCGCGGGCGCCCTGTCCTTTTTGAAAGCCCGTTACGGCGCTTCCTTCTGGTGACACGTTCCGCTCATCGGGCAGCCCGCGCACCCGTGACCACAGGCGTTTTTCCCTTTACGCCTGTTTCGGACCATCCCGATCACGATCGCCGCAACAACCGCTGCCAATACCAGGCAAATGATCATCGTCGGGAAGTTTTCTCCTATCCAGGCCAACATGCAGCTTCCTCCTTTATGCCTTATTGTGCCGTGTCAACTGCGCTCCTACCGATATTCGACCGGTTTCCTTTGTTCGGCCGAACCACCATGTAAATGAGCAGCGCCAGCAGCAACACCGCTACGATTACGCCGATCGCATTGCCCATGCCGCTGAACAGCATGCCCAGCTGATACACAATCAGCGATATAATATAGGCAAATATGCACTGATAACCGATCGCGAACCACGTCCATTTCGCATTGTTCATTTCGCGCTTGATCGCACCGATCGCCGCAAAGCAGGGCGCGCAGAGGAGGTTAAAGATCAAGAACGAGTACGCCGACAGCTGCGTCAGGCCGCCGAAGTCGAGGATGCCGAACACGGCCACCACTTCTTCCTTCGCGACAAGACCCATGATGGTTGCAACCGTCGCCTTGATGTTGCCGAAGCCGAGCGGTGCAAAGATCCACCTGATCACGTTGCCGATGATGCCGAGGATACTGTTCTCCAGCTCCATTTCCGCATCAAACATGAACTGTCCGTTGACCACGCCAAGGCGGGACAATGCCCAAATCACAATGGACGCAAGCAGAATGATCGTTCCGGCCTTCTTGATAAACGACCATGCTCTTTCCCACATACTTCTGAGGATATTGCCGACCGTCGGCCAGTGGTACGCAGGCAGCTCCATGACGAACGGCGCGGGCTCTCCCGAAAACAGCTTCGTCTTCTTGAGCAGGATGCCCGAAACCAAAATCGCCGCGATCCCGACAAAGTAAGCGCTCGGCGCTACCCACCATGCGCCGCCGAACAGCGCGGATGCGATCATCGCCACGATCGGCAGCTTCGCGCCGCAGGGAATAAACGTCGTCGTAATGATCGTCATTTTGCGGTCGCGGTCGTTTTCGATCGTGCGGGAGGCCATAATCCCCGGTACGCCGCAGCCCGTGCCGATCAGCATCGGGATAAAGGACTTACCCGAAAGCCCGAAGCGGCGGAAAATTCGATCCAGCACGAAAGCGATGCGCGCCATATACCCGCAGGCCTCCAAAAATGCCAGCAGTATGAACAGCACCAGCATCTGCGGCACAAAGCCGATGACCGAGCCTACGCCGCCGATGATTCCGTCCACGATCAGACTGGTCAGCCAATCCGGACAATTCAGTGACTGCAACCCACGTTCCGCCAGCACGCCGAGACCGGGCACCCACGTCCCGAATTCTTCAGGTCCCGGCGCTTCTTCCATCGCAGGCTCTACGATTTCGGAAATATCATAACCGTCTTCCGCCAGCAATTCGCCGTAGGAGCCGTACGCCTCATCAAAGGCGCCGGGGTCTTTCTCTTCGATCGCGCCGAGTATTTCATCTGCGCCGACGACGCCCGCGTCGTTCGCCCGGCTGACCACGCTCACCAGTTCATCCGTCCAGACGTTTTCTGACATGTAGTCAGTTCTCGCTTCTTCATACTCCGCGGCGCCGCTTCCGAACAGATGCCATCCGTCTCCGAACAGGCCGTCGTTCGCCCAGTCGGTCGCCCACGTGCCTACCGTGGAAATTGAGATAAAGTAGACGAGGAACATGATCACCGCAAAGATCGGCAGCGCCAGAAAACGGTTCGTCACGATGCGGTCGATCTTGTCGGATGTGGAACGCTGTCCCGCGTTCTTCTTTTTATAGCTGCCCTTCATCAGGTCAGCGATGTAAACGTAGCGCTCGTTTGTGATGATGCTCTCCGCATCGTCGTCCAGCTCGTTTTCCGCCGCCACAATGTCGCTTTCGATGTGTTTATATACCTTCTCGTCCAGCTTCAGCTGTTCGAGCACTTTTTCGTCGCGCTCAAATATTTTGATCGCGTACCAGCGCTGCTGCTCCTGCGGCAGGTCGTGCACGGCCGCTTCCTCGATATGCGCGATCGCGTGCTCCACCGTGCCCGAAAACGTGTGCATCGGCACGGTCTTCGTGTTCTGCGCCGCGTCGATGGCGGCCTCCGCCGCTTCCATGACGCCGAATCCCTTCAGCGCGGATATTTCGATGATCTTGCACCCCAGCGCGCGGGACAGCTCCGCGACGTTGATATGGTCGCCGTTCTTTCGCACGATGTCCATCATGTTGATGGCGATCACGACCGGAATGCCCAGCTCCAGAAGCTGCGTCGTCAGATACAGGTTCCGTTCCAGATTGGAACCGTCGACGATGTTTATGATCGCGTCGGGGCGTTCGTTGACAAGGTAATTCCTCGCCACCACTTCCTCCAGCGTGTAAGGAGAAAGCGAATAAATGCCCGGAAGGTCCATGATGACCACGTCGTCATGCTTTTTAAGCCTTCCTTCTTTTTTCTCCACTGTTACGCCCGGCCAGTTGCCCACAAACTGGTTGGAACCGGTCAACGCGTTGAACAGCGTCGTCTTGCCGCTGTTCGGATTGCCCGCCAAGGCTATTTTGATCTGTTTTTCCATATCCCTCTCCCTCTAAGATTAGACGCTTCTAACCGTCTGCCCTGAAAAAACGGCGTCCATCCCACCGTTTTTTGTTCGCTTTACTCGACCTCTATCATCTCGGCGTCGGCTTTCCGGATCGAAAGCTCGTACCCGCGCACCGTCACTTCCACCGGATCGCCCAGCGGCGCAACCTTGCGGATGTACACTTCCACGCCCTTGGTGATCCCCATGTCCATGATGCGGCGCTTCACCGCGCCTTCTCCGTGAAGCTTGACGATCTTAGCCGTTTCGCCGACTTTTACCTCTTTCAGCGTTTTCATATCCGTGCTCCTTATACCATGATTTTGCCCGCCATCTCGCGGCCGATCGCAACGCGCGATTCCTTCACGTTGACGATCAGGTTGCCGCCGATTTCGGAAATAACGGTCACGTTTCCGCCGGCCACAAATCCCAGATCTTCCAAATGTTTTTTGGTCTGCGCATTCCCTCCGATCTTCCGGATGATGTTCTCCTGTCCGATCTGCGCAAATATCAACGGCATCATGATGGCCTCCTTGCCCGTTCTAATTAAACTTATCTAACCGACGTATAAAATAATTAGTTAGAATATCCTAACTGCGTTTAGTTTAATATGTTCTTTTTCATTTGTCAACGCTTTTTCTCAAGTTTTTGACGAAACTTGAAATTGCCGTCCGCATATGTTACCCTATTTTCTAGTAAGGCAGGAAGCGAGGTGGACTGAATGAAAATTCAGCGTTCCGCAGAAGATTATCTGGAAGCCATGCTAATGATGAAGGAGCAGCACGGTTATATCCGTTCCGTGGATGTAGCAAGGCAGCTGGGCGTCACCAAACCCAGCGTCAGCTACGCCACAAAGCGGCTGCGCGAAAACGGGTACATCACCATGGACAGCGAAGGTCTTATCACGCTGACGGAAACCGGCATGCCGATCGCAGAGCGCATTTATAAGCGTCATCGTCTGCTCACCACATTCTTGCAGGCGCTCGGCATCGATGAAGCCACCGCGCGCGAGGATGCGTGCAGGATCGAGCACGACATCAGCGAAGAGACCTTTAACGCCATACTCCGGCACGCGCAGGAAGCCGGTTATTATTGATCCCTGCGCGACAGTTCAATCCCAAAACGGTCTGCATTCCCTTCCCCGTTCCGGTTCCCGGCAGACTTTCCCCAATACATTCGTCATATTCCGATTGCGGCACGAACACGTAAATCGTCGCCGCTTTTATTATTGTGCGGCAGGTAAAGCCGGCGATGGACTGGCCTCGTTTCCGTATAAAAAACGGCGCTCCTTTTCGGGAGCGCCGTCTGCAATATCCGTTTATTCTTCGCTCGTGTTTTTCTCTTCCACATTGAATTTCTGGAACAGATCCGCCAGCGAGGTGGTCGCGCTCTGTACGGGCGGCAGCTCGTAATCCGCATCTTCACGGGGGCGGCGCTCACTGCGCTCCGGCCGTTCCGCACGCGGTGCACGCGGCTGATCCGACGCGGGACGCTCCGCACGCCTCTGCTGCTGCTGTTGTTCGCGTGCCTGACGCTCCGCCGCACGCTGCTCCTGACGCTCCGCATAGATGCGGTTGCGCTCTGCGCGCTCCGCGGCGATCTGCTCTGCGATCTCCGGGTTCTCCTCCAGGATCACCTCTTTGCGGCTGAGGCTGATTCGCTTTGCTTCGGGGTTGACGTCCAGCACCTTGCAGCGAACGACGTCGCCGACATTCAGCGCGTCTTCGACCTTCTCGATGCGGCGCTCGCTGACCTGGGAAATGTGGATCAAGCCGTCGATCGTCGGCTCAAGCGCCACAAACGCGCCGAACGGCACGATGCGGACGACCTTGCCCTCTACGATCGAACCCACGGGATACTTTTCCGCCGCCTGCGTCCAGGGCTTGGGCTGCAGCTGCTTGTAACCCAGGGATACGCGTTCCTTTTCCGCATCGACGTTGAGGATCAGCACTTCGATCTCCTGCCCGATCTTGAGAACGTCGGAAGGATGCTTCACACGGCCCCAGGCCACGTCCGTCACGTGAACCAGACCGTCGATGCCGCCGATATCGACAAACGCGCCGAAATCGGCCAGCCTGCGGACGATGCCCTTGACCTTGTCGCCCACCGTCAGAGAAGCCCATTTTGCTTTCTTCTCCGCTTCGGCCTCGGCCAGCAGCACGTTCTTCTGCGATGCTACGATGCGCTTGCGCGCCTTATCGACTTCGATCACAGACAGCCTCATGGGCTTGCCTACAAAGTCGGAAAGGTTTTCCACATACTTCGTCGAAACATGCGACGCCGGAACGAATGCACGCACGCCGTTGATCGTCGCGATCAGGCCGCCCTTGACAACTTCCTTGCCTTCGGCTTCAAAGACCTTCGTGGGGTCTTCCGCCTGTACCACGAGCTCCTCCCAATATTTCTTGCCTTCCACGCTCTTGCGGGAGAGCAGGACGTTTCCTTCGCCGTCATTGACCTTGAGAACTTCCACCTCAATGGGGTCGCCCACTTTGACAACGTCTGCGGGGTTGACATCCGGATCGGATGAGAATTCATTTTTCGGAATGAACCCGTCAGATTTGTAGCCAATGTTAACACAAACCTCACCGTCGACGATCTGCACGACGGAACCCGTGATGATCTGACCGTTGCGAATACGTACCAATGTTTTTTCAAACGCCTCCGCAAAGCTCGACTCGCCGGGTTCAGCAGTCTCTGCAGCTTCCGCTTTCGGTTCTGCGGGTTCAGTGACGGCTGCCTCAGGCGCAGCAGGTTGCTCTGCAACAGGCGCCTGTACGGTCTCTTGCTCAGTTGCCTGTGTGTCCAAGGTGTTGGTTTCTACCGTCGTCTTTTCCAATTCGCTCATTCGTGTCATAACCTCCCTAATCATCCAATCCGGCGTTGAAGCGCCAGCAACAATTCCTATTATATCATCGGTTTCTATTTTTTCAAGTACAAACTCATCAAGATTCTCCAAAAATTGGGTACTTTCACAGTGTTTTTTACAAATCTGCGCCAGTTTTTTGGTATTCGACGAGTGCGCTGCCCCCACAACAAGCATTTTATTACATTTTTTGGCTAATTCTTCTGCTTCGCTCTGGCGTGCGGCCGTAGTATCGCACACGGTTTCGAATACTTTCAGATCCTCGCACTTATCTTTCAGGTGCGCCACCATGTCGCAGAACAGGGCCTTCTGCATCGTCGTCTGCGCGACGATGGCCGCGCTCCCAATCGGCGGCAGCGCGTCGCAGTCCATTAGATCCGACAGCACCCGCGCCTGCCCCGCCCAGCCTTTGATCCCGATCACCTCCGGATGGTCGGGCTGACCGGCGATCAGTATCTCGCGGCCTTCCTGCGCGGCGCGGCGGACGATCTCATGGATGCGCTTGACGAACGGGCATGTGGCGTCGACCACCTTTAAGCCCTTCTGCCTGCATTTTTCGTACGCTTCGGGCGGCACGCCGTGCGAACGGATGACGATGGTATCCCCCGCCTTAAGCGCATCCGGCGTATCGACGGCAAAAACGTTCTTCTCCCGCAGCGACGCGACGACCGCGTGATTGTGGATGATGTCGCCCAGCGTGTATACGCGCCCGTTTTCCTGCGCGCATTTCAGCGCCATGTCGACCGCGCGCCGCACGCCGAAACAGAACCCGCTGTTTTTCGCGAGAATCACCTGCATTTTAACGCCGCCTCCTGCTCCACGCGCAGCGCCCGCATCGCGTTGAGGATGCGGCATGTCAGCAGATCCAGCCGTTCGCTTTTCGGCACGTTTTCGGGAATCTCCGACGCGAAGATCGGTTCCCCGACACGGACGAACAACCTGCCTCTGCGGTATGTCTCGGGCGAAATGTAGACCGGTATGACCGGCGCGCCGGAACGCACGGCCAAAAACGCCGTGCCGCGTTCGATCTCGTCTATCTCGCCCGTGATCGAACGTTTTCCCTCGGGGAATATGCCGAAGACCTTCCCCTTCCTGATCAGCTCAAACGCCATCTTCAAAGACCGCACATCCGCCTTATGGCGGCTGACGGGAAATGCCAGAAGCCCCTTGAGCGCAACGCGCACGAACGCATTCTTAAACAGTTCGCGCTTCGCCATGTAATGGATGTACCGGATCGAAACCAGCCCCAAAAGCAGCGGGTCGCCCATCGATATGTGATTGCATACGAAAATCGCGCCGTCCTTCACCATCAGGTTCTGGCGGTTGACCACCACGGGCCGATATTTCAGCCACAAAAACGGCTTCACGAATATCCGCAAAAACACGTACAACATAGATTGCCTCCGCCCTCAGCGAATGTGTCCCCGCACCGCCGCGATCGCCTGCTCGATGCTCATATCGGTGGTATCAATATAGATCGCGTCGTCCGCGCGTCTGAGCGGCGCAAATTCACGGCTGCTGTCCGTGGCGTCGCGGGCAAGGATTTCCCGTTCCATCTGCTCCACCGTCGTGTCCGGCGCCTGCCCCTTCTGCTGCAGTTCCAGCAGCCTGCGCTTTGCGCGCTCGCGGGGGCTGGCGTCCACATAGAACTTGTACGGCGTATCGGGAAGCACATACGTGCCGATATCGCGCCCGTCCATCACCACGTCGTTGTCCCGCGCCACCTGTCTCTGCAGCTCTACCAGCTTCACGCGTACCGCAGGGTGCACCGCAATGTCCGACGCGCCTCTGCTCACGGACGGCGTGCGCAGCTCGCCCGTCACGTCCTCGCCGTTCAGGTATACGCGCTGCTGGTTCTTTTCGTCGTAGCGCACCTGTACGTCGGATTGGGGCAATATACGGGCTACCGTCTCCGCGTCCCTCGGGTCCACGCCCGCCCGCAGCGCGCATACCGCCATCGCGCGGTACATTGCGCCCGTGTCCAGATAGCGAATGTTCATTTCGGCCGCCAAAGCCTTCGCAATGGTGCTCTTTCCCGCTCCCGCCGGACCGTCGATCGCTATATTCAACCGTTTCATTGTAATGCCCTCCCCATGCACAGGCTTACCGATTTTCCGGCAAGATAACCCGTGGAATACGCAATTTGTAAATTAAACCCGCCCGTGTAGCCGTCCACATCCAGCAGTTCGCCCGCAATGAACAGCCCGGGAACGCGCTTTGACTGCATCGTGGAGGCGTCTACCTCCTTTACGTTCACGCCGCCGCGCGTCACGATCGCCTCCGCGATCGGCCGCGCGCGCGCGACGGTCAAAGGAATGCATTTGAGCGTTTCGCACAGCGTCAGGCGCTGCGCTTTTGGCAATTCGCCCGCCGGCGTTTCCGCCTTGATCCCCGACAGCTCCAGTATCACGGGAATGAGCCGCATCGGCATCAATCCCCGCAGCACGTTCGACATCTGCTTCCTGGGGTCCGCCTGAAGATCGGACAGCACGCGCGCGCGCACCTGCTCGATCGAGAGCGCAGGCTTCAGGTCGATGTGCAGCCGCACTCCTTCGGGCGCGTCCGCGATGACCGCGCTCGCGGAGAGCACCAGCGGCCCCGTCACGCCGAAATGCGCAAAGAGCATCTCTCCGCGCTCGCAGAACACGCGCTTCTTGCCGCGCAGCGCACTCAGCTCCACATTCTTCAGCGTCAGTCCCATGAGCGTTTTCGGCCAGTCTTCCCGCGTTTCCAGCGGGATCAAAGACGCCCTGGGCTCCTCGATCGTATGTCCCAGTTCGCGCAGGAATTTGTACCCGTCGCCCGTAGAACCCGTGGACGGGTAGCTTATGCCTCCGCTCGCCAATATGACCGCGTCGAAGTGCAGGCATTCGCCCTGCGCATATACGCCCGCGACGCGTCCGTCCCGCACGCACAGGCGCTCCACCTGCGTGTTGAGCCGCACACGCACGCCGCAGCCCTGAACGTACCTTTCCAGCGCCCGCAGTACGTCGCTGGATTTGTCGGATTGCGGGAACACCCGTCCGCCGCGCTCCACTTTGGTCGGCACGCCCATGCGCTGAATCAGATCCACGATGTCGTCATTGGAAAACGCGTTCAGAGCGCTGAACAGAAATTTCGGATTGCGCGGGATATGCGCAAAAAACTGCTCGTCCCGCGCCGTATTCGTCAGGTTGCAGCGGCCTTTGCCCGTCAAATACAGCTTCTTGCCGAGCTTTTCGTTCTTTTCAAACAGCGTTACGGCATGTCCGTCTTCCGCCGCCGCGCCTGCGGCGAGCATGCCCGCGGGGCCTCCGCCGATCACAGCTACGTTCATAGCATGTCCTTCAAATGAGATTTATCGTTGAGCGCTACGATCACGCTGCGCTGCTTGTCGCAGAACACGCGCGTGTAAGCGCAGTTTTCCAGGTAAAAAGAGTGGATGCGGTTCGGCGGCAGATCGATCAGCAGCGCCAGCATCATCCTCAGCGGCACCGAATGCGAGATCACCAGCACGTTGTCCTTTTCATTCTTCGCAAACAAGTCTTCGAGAAAGGACGCGCACCTTTCCCGCAGCACAGGCATCGGCTCAGCGCCTTCGACCATGTGCTCGTAGGGCGACTGCTCCCAGATTTTCAGCTCCTTTTTGAACGAGACCATGAGTTCTTCCAAACTCTTTCCTTCAAACGCGCCGAAATCCCGTTCGATGATCCTTTCGTCCGCAATGATCGGCGCGCCGGTCGTCGCGGCTACCGCCCGCGCCGTTTCCATCGCGCGGCACAGCGGGCTGGAATAGATACAATCGATCTTCTCGTCGGCCAGTCGGCGGGCAAGGCACTGCGCCTGCATGCGTCCGATCTCATCCAGTTCGATATCCGTCCGTCCCTGTGTTCTCCGCTCGGTGTTCCAGACCGTCTGACCATGTCGGGAAAGCAATAATCTCACGATGGGTTCTCCTGTTCCGGAGTCATGTAAACGCGTTCCTGACCCCAAATGTTCTCGAGTTTGCCGAAATGCGCGTACAGCTCGTCCTTGCACTGCATACCGGCGGCCACGATAATCGCGTTGATAAGCGACAACGGCGCGACGAGCGAATCGGCAAACGACGCCATGTCGCTGCGCGCCAGAAGCACGTAATCCGCCAGCGGCGTCAAGGGCGAAGATCCCGAATCGGTGATCGCGATCGTCTTCGCGCCCTGGCCGCGCGCGTATTTCATGGCGTTGACGGTGCGCGTGGAATACCGCGGGAAGCTGATTCCCACGCAGACGTCCTTTTCGCCTATGCGCAGCATCTCCTCCGTCGTTCCGCTGAAAGCGCCCGCTACGGAAATGATGTTGCCCCGCACGAAATTCAGATAGTAGGATAAAAACTGCATCAGCGGCATCGCCGAGCGCAGGCCGATCACATACACATGTTCCGCCTCGAGCAGCGCGTGAACGGCACTAGAAAACACGTCGTTGTCGACATTCTCGAGCGTGGAACGGATGTTGTTCATGTCCGCTTTGAGGACGTTCTTCAGCACGTCCCGTTCCGGCATGTCGCTGGCGAGCTGTATGCGCTGCACGGCGGTGAGTTTGTTGCGCAGCTGCTCCTGCAGGGATTTTTGCAGCGCCGGATACCCGTCGTAACCCATCGCGTACGCGAACCGCACCACGGTCGATTCGCTCACGCCCACCATGCGCCCGAGTTTCAGCGCCGTAATGAACGCCGCCCGGTCATAGTCCGTGAGAATGTAATCCGCGATCTGCTTTTGCCGTTTACTGAGCTGCGGATACTGTTTGCGCAGCCTTGTAAGTAAATCCTCTTTTTCCATTTGCCGTACTCCTCACCAAGTAAAGTCCGCGAGCTCCATTTGTTCCATATACGCGTAATCGGCAGCATCAAAGCCGATCGGCGTTACAGTCACGTATTTCTGCCGGATCAACATTTCATCAGTGCCCTCCTGCGGAGCAAATCCCGGCTGTTTCCCCAGTGGGAGCCAGTAATACTTCAGTCCGCGCGGGTCGATCCGTTCTTCATATATGTTCAGATACTCCTGAAAGCACAGTTTGGCGCGCCGGATCCCCCGAATCTCCTCCTGCGGCAGGTCGGGGACGTTGATGTTGAGGATCATGCCGGTTTTCAGCGGATGTTTCACGATGTATTCCGCCGCGCCCCTCGCAATACGCGCCACAACGTCGAGATGCTTCGGGTGGTACGCGTATACCGACACGGCAATGGCGGGCTTGTGCAGAAGCGCCGCTTCCATTGCCGCCGCGATCGTGCCCGAATACAGCACGTCCGTGCCGAGGTTTGCGCCCAGATTGATGCCGGAAATCACGATGTCCGGCGCAAGGCCCAGATTCGCGCATCCAAGCTTGACGCAGTCCGCGGGCATGCCGTTGGTGGAAAACACCTCTTTGCTCTCGATCCCGGGCAGGCGCACTTCCTGCACGCGCAGAGGCTCCGTGTATGTGAATGCATGTCCCACGCCGCTGCGCTGCGAATCCGGTGCGACGATCGCAACGTCATGATCGCGCTGCAATTCCATCGCCAACGCGTGGATGCCCGGCGCATGGATGCCGTCATCATTGCTTAAAAGAAATTTCATTTCTGTTCTCTCCCGTATAACTCTTCCTCATTATAGCAGTAAAGGTATGCCGTGACAAATAAATTTGAAATATCCGCTTTCAAATCTTGCATCATTGCTTAAGCTTTTCCAGCACCTCGCGCATACGCTGCCGCTGTTCCTCCGACAGCATGGGCGCGATCTGCCGCGCCAGCGCGTCCATGCGCTCCGCGTCCATTTCCGTTTCGCCGGTAACGCGCTTCAATTCGTCAAACAGTTCGTCTTTGTTCTTTCTGCCGTAATGCTCCACGGTTTCCCGAATCGTCTGCTGATCCGCCGCTCCCTGTTTTGCCTGGGTCTCCTGCTGCCGCTTCATGCCGCTCAGACTTCTTTTCATCGTATCACGCTCCTCATGCTTCAGGTTTATGCAGCGCGGCCCGCGCATGTGCACAGTCCCGCCGAAACCGGCATAAATATGAAGCAGGAGGTGATACGCTTGCCCGATTATATGCCGCGCGCTCTGCCGACTCCCCCGACGCCCGCGGACGATCCGCTGAAATGCGCCGTCGCGCTGGGGAACCGCGTCCGTACCGACAAAGGCGCGGAAGGCGTCCGGCGCTACGTCCAATGCATGCGCGAATTTCTTCCGCGCCCCGTGCACGAATCGCTTTGCCGCGCGCTCGACGTCCCGGTCGGGGAGAGCGCGCCGCCGGTTCCGCCTCCGCAGCCTGCGCTCGACCCGAAAATGCAGATGCTGCAAATGCTTCTGCAGCTTATGAACGGCGGCCGGCCCGATGCGCAGAACCACGCCGGCGGCGGGCTGCCTCTCGCGGCGCTCATGCAGCTCTTCCCGCAGATGAAATAACCGTCCCTTCGGCTTTTGCCGGAGGGACGGCCCTTTTTCGGCGGTTCAGATTGACATTCCGGTATGCGCGTGGTAGTTTTTTCTTGACAAACATATAAGGAGAGCATCAACCATGAAACAGATCATCCATGCAGACAACGCCCCCGCCGCCATAGGCCCCTACAACCACGCGGTTTGCGCAAACGGACTGGTTTTTGTTTCCGGCCAACTGGGAATCGACCCTAAGACAGGCGAGCTGTGCGCAGGCATCGAAGCGCAGGCGGCGCAGGCGTTCGAAAACCTGAAGGCCATTCTTGACGCCGCCGGCAGCAGCATGGATCGGCTCGTCAAAACGACGGTCTTCTTAAAGGATATCGCGGACTTTGCGCGCGTAAACGAAATCTACGCATCGTACATCACCACAGATCACCCCGCACGCTCGGCAATACAGGTCGCCGCGCTGCCGAAAGGCGCGCTCATCGAAGTCGAAGCAATCGCCGTACAGTAACGCCGCGTCCGCAAGGTCATGGCGCGCGTTTTCAACACAAGGCCGCTGCTGTTCTGCGCCCTGTGCATCGGTTTCGGCATATTGGCGGCCAGCCGCCTCGAAAGCACGCTGACGTATATCCTCTGCATCGCATCGGCGCTGTGCGCTCTCGCCGCGTTCTTCTTTCGCTGGCCCGCGGCGGCCGCAATGCTGGTGGGGCTTTCGATCGGCATGCTGCGCATGGCGGCGGGCATGCCCGTTCTGCCCGTCCCTGCCGGCGAGCGCGCATGCAGCGGGTTCATCTGTGAAACGCCCGAGTATGAGGACGGCCAATGGCGGCTGACCGTTCAGTCCGTAACTTATGACGGCGATCCGGTCGACGGCCGCGCGGTCGTGTACTTAAAGGATTCCGACCGGCAAAATGCGCCGCAATACGGGCAGACCCTTTCCGCACGCGCAGCGCTTCACCTCTACGGCACCGCGCCCGACTATCGCACGCAGAACCTTACGCACGGCGTCAGCTGTTATCTCACCGTCGCGGATGGTACGGCCGCGTTCTCCCAAGGCCCGCTTTCCTTCGTACAGACCTGCTACGGCGCGCTTCTTGACCTGCGCGCCTATATCAAAGAAACGCTTCTAAGCCTCTTCGGCGAAAATGGCGGCTTGGCGGCAGGCATGCTCTTAGGCGATAAAAGCAACCTCTCTTCCGACACGCTCGACGCTTTCCGCAGCGCGGGCATGCTGCATCTCCTGGCCGTATCCGGTCTCCATATCTCCATATTGGCCGGTTTTCTTTCGGCGTTGCTGCGCCGGTGCAATATCCGCGTCCGTTTCGTGTGCATCGCCGTGTTTCTGTTTTTCCTGTGCGCGCTGTGCGCTTTCTCTGCGTCCGCCGTGCGCGCCGCATTCATGACGCTGTGCCTGCTCGGCGCGCGTTTGTCCGGCCGCCGCTACGACGCGCCGACGGCACTGGGCCTGTCCTTCGGCGTGATACTGCTCGTCAACCCGTTCGCTCTGTTCAGCGTCGGGCTACAGCTTTCCTTCCTCGCCGTAGCCGGCATCGTTCTCATTTCGCCCATACTGCGCACGCGCCTGAAAGCGCTGCCGCGCCCGCTCGGGAACAATCTCAGCCTGCTCATCGGCGCGCAGCTCGGCGTTCAGCCGATCAGCTGCGCATACTTCCACAGCTTTCCGCTTCTGAGCTTGTTGGTGAACCTTCTGGTCATTCCCATCGCGTCGCTTGCGCTGGTGCCGATTTTGCTCTGCGTCCCGTTCTACGCGCTTATCCCGGCCGCAGGCGGGGCGATCGCGTCCTTCGGCAACGTCACGCTCACGCTCATACGCGCCGTAACGCAGTTTGCCGCCGCGGGCGACGTGACGATCGTCTCCTCGTTCCCATTCGCCGCGTGCGTTTTCTTTTACGCCGCGCTGCTTTTCCTTTCCCGCTATTGCCTGCTCCCGCGCAAGCATCGCCTGATTCTGGGGAGCACCGCCGCGGCACTGAGCCTGATCATTTTCTTCGTCCCGTTCGCGTGAGCTATGGTATAATGAAATTATGGACTACAAAACGTTTTTCGAACAACTGAAACAGGATGCGCTCGCGGGCGCCTACCTCCTGCACGGCACGGAAGAGTACGTCAAAGACCGCGCTTTGGAGCAGCTCGTCGCGTCTATCGGCCCCGACATGCGCGATCTGAACGTGCAGACGCTCACGTCCCCCACGGACGCGGACGTCATCGCCGCCTGCGAAACGCTCCCGTTTTTCGCGCGAAAAAGGATCATCGTCTGCCGCGATTACGAGCCTTCCGCGGACAGCGCCCTCGACTTTACGCGCATACCCGATACCGCGCTCCTGATATTCTTTAAGCGCGGGGCCGCGGATAAACGCACCTCTTTTTACCGCGCTCTCGATAAGCTCGGCCATGCCGTGGAATTCACGCCGCTCTCCGAAACCGACGCGACGCGCTGGGTGCTGCAGCAGGCGCGAAAAGACGGCGTCCTCATCGAACAGGCCGTCGCGCGGCACCTCGTGGTCATGGTCGGATGCAGCGTCGCAGACCTTTATCAGGAGCTGACGAAAGCCGCCGATTACGCGGGCGAAGGCAACCCTGTCACCCGCGAGATACTTCTTCAATGCGTCCACCCGAATATCGAATACCGCATGTTCGACCTTTACGACCTGCTGCTCGCGGGCCATAAGGACGAAGCCCTGCGCCGCATGCGCGTGATGCTGCGCGACGGCAGCGCCGTCCCCATGCAGATCGCGAGCTTTCTCGCGGGACGTTTTAAGATACTGCTCAAGGCGAAGCTCTGCCAGCAGCAGGGTTACACCGAGGCGCGCGCCGTCCGCGAGATCGGCGGTTCCCCGGGCGCCGCTAAAGCCGCGTGGAAGGCGGTGCACCATCGCAGTCTTGCATACATCGAGCAGGGCGTCGCGGCGTTTTCCGACGTCGATTTCCTGCAAAAATCCGGCGCCGCGTCCGACCTGGACGCGCTGGAGCTCGCGCTCATGCGCGTTTTCTAAAAGAGCACCGTTAGTTCCAACGTTACCTGTTCGTATATGTTTTTCGTGTCTGCAATGATCTCTTCCAGCACCATCAACAGCTGCGCCTGATCCTCTACGCACGCCAGCCTGTACGCGCTGTGCGTCGCCGTTTCCAGCGCGACGATCTCGTCGTGGTCGAACATCGTCTTAAAAAGCAGCTCATGCCCGTCCACCAGCTCGCACATGCCTTGCGCGCACTTTACCGCATCGGGCCAGTTCTCGTTTAATGCCGCGTCAATGCACGCATACGCAAGCTGTTCCATCGGCCGCGCGATGCGATCGAGCTTTGCCGCCGGAATGAGGAACAGACATACCAGCATCGCCGCCATCACAAGCGCGGCGAATGCTCTAATCATTCCGTCCGCCTCCCGTCCTGACAAAATGCGGCTGTCCGCCGCGGCTCTGTTTCCCCTGCACATGCAGCGTGCCGTCCGCCGCCAGGCTCGCAAAAAACACGTCCTTCGCGCTGTAAAATCCCATCTTCCTCAGCTGCGCCGACAACCACTTAACGGAATGCCCGCTCTCCCTCAGTACGCGGTCATGCACCTTGCCGTCGAGTATCAGCATGCTGCACGGCAGAGCTTCGGGCGCGGGAAGCTGCAGGTCTTTCAGGCTGGGGGGCTGCAGCGGGCCTTTGAGCAATATGCTGAGATTGCCGTTCGTTTCCAAAATCGCGTATTCCACTTTCGCGATGTCAAATACGTCCTTGTCACGCAGCTGTTCAAAAAGGTCGTTGAGCGTATAGCGCGCCTTGCGCATGGCGGTCTCCTGCACCACGCCCTTTTCGATCACGATGATCGACTTGCCGCACACCGCGGCGCGCACGCGCTCGCTCTTCATGGAAAGGTAGGACACCAGCTGCTGCATCAGGTAGATCGCGGCAATCGGCACGAAGCCGTATAAAAGCGGTATGGCGGGATCCGTGATCGGCTCCGTGACGAGCTCCGCCATCAAAAGGGTGACGACCAGATCGAACGGCTGCAAGTCGTTCAGCTGGCGCTTTCCCATCAGGCGCAGAACCACAAAAACCAGCGCATATAGTATGATCGTTCGTAAAAACAGCACCAACATCGCGTTTCCTCCTTGCGTCTACACGCCATAGGCTTTCCGCCTCGGAAAAACGCCATGCACATTCGATATATTTTTTACTTGCATTCTCTCCGGATTTACGTTAGAATGGTTTCGTTGCACGGGGATGTAGCCCAGCAGGTTAGAGCGCTTCGCTCACATCGAAGAGGTCGGGGGTTCGAGCCCCTCCATCCCCACCAAAAAATCCTTACTCGAACTCTTGCCTAAAGCCAAGAGATCGGGTAAGGATTTTTTATGCGGCAATGTATATTCGCGACTTATTTCCCCAATGTTAATTTGCGTTGCTTGCAGCAACGGGGGCGATCCTTGTAATCTTTTCGCAAGAAAATCAAAAGGCAAGGTGATTCATAATGCTAAGCGAAAACATTAAAATACTTAGAAAAGCAAAAGGTCTCTCGCAGGAAGAGCTCGCAGTAAAACTGAATGTAGTGCGCCAAACTGTTTCCAAATGGGAGAAGGGATTGTCGGTACCCGATTCGGACCTGTTAATCGCGATATCCGAAGCTCTCGAAGTTCCCGTAAGCACGCTGCTTGGTGCAACCGTTGCCGAAACTGAGGCCGATGACTTAAAAGCGATCTCTCAAAAGCTGGAGGTTATCAATACACAGCTTGCACAAAGGAAAGAATCGAGGAGAAAGGCCTTTCACTGGACTTTCATCGCACTGGCTTTGATTTTGGTGCTCATCGCCGTGGTGTTATTGGTATTAAACAGTCCGTACTTGGGATGGGATTATAGCGACCCTGAAAAAGCGGTTCTTGGCGTCGCTTTCCATTCGTTTGAATGGCTCTTTGTCCGAATCGCGCCGATAGTCCTGATCGGAGCAATCGTCGGAATCATCATGACAAGAAGGAAAAACATATGAAAAACGAATCCTGCTCCCGACTTCCGGCGATTTACAAAAAGAGAAAGCAGAGATTTCGGCAGGGCTGAATAGCCGTTCAACTTGAATCCCAACAGGCCCACCACGCCGCCGCGCATGGTTCGCGGCGGTTTTTTGCGCGCTGCGTGAAGCGCCGCGCGCAGCAGCCTGCGCTTCAGACGGGCGCCGCCAATCCGCGCGGTCCGCCATATCTTCCCCCTTTATTCCGCGTTTCTCCCGCTCGTTTTATTTACTTTCGCAGGCGAAAATGATACTATGATTTAGATGAAGTCCGCCTCATGACGAGCGCAGGAAGCGGGCAAGCGCAAAAAGAACGGGTAATTCCCCGCAACAGGAGGAAACAAAATATGAGCAAAAAACTGGTAGCCTATTTCAGTGCCAGCGGCGTGACCGCCGATCTGGCGAAAAACCTCGCGGCGGCGGCAGACGCCGATCTTTACGAGATCAAGCCGCAGGTCCCCTACACCAAGCCCGACCTGAATTGGATGGATAAAAAGTCCCGCAGCACCATCGAAATGCACGATCTCTCTTTCCGTCCCCCGATCACGGACAAAAACGCCAACGTCGCGGCCTATGACACGGTCTTCGTGGGCTTCCCGATCTGGTGGTACATCGCGCCGACCATCATCAACACGTTCCTGGAAAGCTACGATTTTTCCGGCAAGACCATCGTTCTGTTCGCGACTTCCGGCGGCAGCGGCTTCGGGAAGACCGCGGAGGGCCTAAAGTCCAGCGTCTCCGAAACGGCCGTCATCAAAGAAGGCAAAGTGTTCCGCAGCAGTCAAAGCGCCGCCGCGCTGAAAAGCTGGCTGGAAACGCTTCAGGTATAAGCCCCTTGCGGCAAAAAACAGGATGCTCCAAAAAGGAGCATCCTGTTCGTTTTTATGCCGTCAGCTTCCCAGCCGGCATCGAAAATCCTCGTAGCCGAACCGTTTTATGAGCCGCATCCGTCCGCTCTCCTCCCTCAGATAGATTGACGGCAGCGGCATACCGTTGAAGGTGTTGTTCTTGCAGGTCGTATAGATCGCCATATCCCCGAACAGCAGCAGATCGTTTTCCCTGAGCGGCGAAAAGAAGCCGTAATCTCCGATCACGTCCCCCGCAAGGCAGGTGGGCCCGCCCAAACGGTACCTGTGCGCCGCGTCCGCGATGTACTCCTGATACAGCGGCGGACGGTACGGCATTTCCAGCACGTCAGGCATGTGGCACGCGGCGCTCGCGTCCAGCACGGCGATATCCGTTTCCCCGTTCTTCATCACGTCCAGCACCCGCGTCGCGAGGAATCCCGCGTTTAATGCGCACGCCTCGCCCGGCTCCAGATAGACCTGCACGCCCCAGCGCTCCCGCGCAAGGCGCAGGCATTTTTCCAGCCTCGGGACGTCGTAGCCGGGGCGCGTGATATGGTGTCCGCCGCCCATATTCAGCCATTTCATGCGCGGCAGCACATCGGCAAATTTTTCGGCCACAACGCCGAGTGTCGTTTCGAGCGCGTCCGCGTCCTGTTCGCACAGCGTATGAAAATGCAGCCCG
>JAEEGL015089327.1_pt1 | contig 37003 bp, 23 predicted proteins | sample 9134231 | NCBI WGS metagenome assembly JAEEGL01 (sample SAMN16246548, study PRJNA631951) | gut metagenome | biome: gut microbiome; feature: rumen; material: fiber-attached | host: Bos | place: Iran: Karaj | collected 2018-10 | reverse complement strand
GGTTGCGAGGCCCTGCTGAAATGGATAATCAAAAATCAGGAATAATGAAGAAATTTATAACAATGTTGCTCTCCCTGCTGGGGATGCAATCGGCCTGCAGCCAGCAGGCCTTCGTAAGTGTGAATGCCGATGAGTTTGAAAGCCTCATCGCAAATAACGATGTGCAACTGCTCGATGTGCGCACGGCCGAAGAGTTTGCCGACGGCCATCTGGCTGGAGCCTTCAACATCGACATCAAGCAAGGTGATTTTGACAAGATGGCTACCGCTTGGCTCAGCAAGCAACGCCCCGTGGCGGTGTACTGCCGCAGCGGGCGACGCAGTGCCGACGCCGCAAAGCGCCTCACCGCAATGGGATATGAGGTGACCAACCTCAGCGGTGGCATCATGGATTGGCAGAAGAACAACAAGCCGACTACCACCGACCCTGCCGAGGCCGACCGTTTCGTCACGCCCGGCGGGAAGACCGTGACATTCTACGCTCTCATGCACGGCTCGGTGCGCATCGATTTCGACGGTTATGAAATCATCGTTGACCCAGTGGCACGCCTGGGCAACCGCAGCGTCGACTTCAGCGCCATGCCCGCGCCACACCTGGTCATCGTCACCCACGAGCACCGCGACCACTTCGACCCAGCAACGCTCACCCAACTGCTCAGCGACGACGCCACACAGTTTATCACCAACGCACGCTGCGCCACCGAGTTCGGCCGCGGCCGTGTGATGGCCAACGGCGACACGCTGATGTTGCCCAATGGCATCAAGATTGATGCAGTGCCGGCTTATAACACCACGCCCGAGCACACGCAGTTCCACCCCAAGGGACGCGACAACGGCTTTGTGCTCAACCTTGACGGCTTACGCGTGTACATCGCGGGCGACACCGAGGATATCCCTGAGATGGCAGCGCTCACCGATATCGACATCGCCTTCTTGCCCTGCAACCAGCCTTACACCATGACGGCCGAGCAACTTGTCAACGCCGCGCGCATGGTCAAGGCAAAGCACATCTTCCCGTATCACTACGGCACCACCGACGTCACCGGCATCGCAGCCCAACTGCCCGACACCGACGTCCGCATCCGCCACTACGAATAACCACCGATTTTACCACAAATTAAACAAATTAAATATACTCTCCTTTTGTGGCTATTTATAAACATGAATTATCCATGAATTATTTGTTAACCAGTCGCTTATATGTTTAATTTGTTTAATTTGTGGTCTTATTTTAGATTAATCTGATTAAACTGTATAGCATTTATTTGTGGCAAACCTGAAGATTCGCTAATGAACGAAACTACTGTGTGCACCAGTTCATCGAACAGGCGCGCACTGTGTAAACAGGTAGCTATAAAGTATCCGTCCGAAATAGGCCGTATTGGAATTTGCTATAAACGCACCTCTTATAAGATGAGGTAGTGGTGCATCCAATATCCTCAAAAATGAAAGCACTTATTTGCTCTGTGGTTAATCAGTAAAATCACCAACTATTGGCTGGATTGTCTATGGAATTATAGTTAATTGTTTTATTTACCTTAATTAGTCCCTTATTAATCAACTTTTTAAAACATCTATATGTTGCAATTGTGTCATTCATTGAGTTATGAGCTCCTTTCATGTGTTCTCCTGTCAATTTATGATAAAGATTCTCCAACTTTGGCCAATATGATCCTTTGGGATATAAAGGCATTGATGATTTCATAGTGCAAATTCTTTTAATATGGTTAAACGGATGTGATACATCAATATTCTCCCTTTCAAATTCAGCTCTTAAAACATTAATATCGAACTCTACATTATGGCCAATAAGGTAATCTACTTCATTTAATTGTTTGGCAAAAGTTTGTAATACATATTTGCGATTGAATCCCATATTTCGTGCATCACGATCGGAAATACCATGAATATTTGTAGAGGATGTTGAAATACGAAAAGAATTATCAGGAGACAATATGACGTTTTGTTTTTTTAATAACTTTATTTTATTCTCTTGGATTACAAATAGAATGTAACTTAATTGGACAATTCTCGGCCAATTTTCTGTGTCATAAAAAGATGCATCATAATTCTTGGGTAAACCTGTTGTTTCAGTATCAAAGCACAAAAACATTGTTTCTGTTTCTTCACTTAAACTGAAACCACCATAATGAAGGTCTCTTTTTATTATTTCACCATATAAGATAGATGGATTTTCGGCAATACTATTAATCGTCTTTAATATTTTACCTAATGGTATACTTTTGGGCGCTTTCTGCGGTAAATGCCTTCTAAATTGGTATTGTATACCCGTTGGGCCTTTGGAAGGGGGAAGCATACAAAAAGAATTCCAACGTAATTCTATAACTCTAAATGTGTTTTTATAAACACTTTTTGGCATATAGTATACCACACCATATTTTTCATAGTATTTAAGTGCATCACCTTTAAGCAATAGCTCAGGGTTAATACTATCATTACATGATATCCAAATATGAAAACCCTCTCCACTCCCCGTTCTAATTACCCAAGGATAATATTCACCAAGTCCTAATTTAGATAAAAATGAATCTAAGAATTCAATGCTATCACACCCATCGATATCTAAACATCGAAAAGGTGAATTCTCTCCGCTGAATACTCCCATTCCAGTTGCATTCGCCCAGTAATAATTATTAATAGGAATAGATATGGTTTTTTTTGTGAGTTTATTTCTGTCTGTTTTCTTGGGAAGAGCCTTCGGAGGAAGAACAATACTGGATTTAAAAGCCTGATTCTTATTATGCTTGCTTTGTACAGCTAAGATAGTACGTTTGTTAATAATATCATCTCTATTTATGTTCTCATGATTATAACATTCATGAATTTCTTGAATAGTTAATAATTTGAATTTGAAACTATAATCATCAATAGTTGGATTAGTTACATCATCAGACTCTAATTCTGCAACTAAACAAAATCTTTGATCAGATTCATTAGAAAATTCATTATAATAAGACTTACTAATAAACTTCTGTATAAGACCTATTTGTCTTCCACCAGGAATTATGTATTTTGCATCAACAATGTCAACACGAAATTCATTATCATATTCTATATGATATTTTTTAGATTCTTTGGCTTCGACCATTTCTGTCATTTCGTCTATAGTATGAACGCTGATAATATTTTTTTTAAAATGAAAAAAATTACCATCAACATAATGTGGAGGATTTTTGAACCACTGTTCATAGAGTAATCTAAATAGATAAAACTGGTCTTCCATATACTATTTACATTGCTATCAATCAAATAAAAGTATTAATTTAAAATGGAAATTTAAAAGCCATAAAGTTTATTATTGATTACTGTGGGGGTGAAGAGGGCTTCGGCTTGGGCGAGGGTGTCGGGTTTGCCGACGTCGAGCCAGTGGTAAGGCTCGGTGGGTTCGTAGCCGCGGATGAGGTGCTGCTGGCACTCGCCAGTGTAGAACGGCGTGATAGAGAACACGGGGTTGCCCTGGGACCACCGCTCAAGTTCGGCGAAAATCTCCGGCGAAATCACGTGCACGCCACCAAAGGCCCGCTCGCGCCATTGCCCGGCCACATACTGCAGTCCTTCGGGCCGCGTGTCGCCGGTCGACTTGTTGACCCAGCCGCACAGGCGGTTGTCGTCGTCGAGCAGGAAATAACGCTGCGTGACGCGCTCCTTCACTAAAAGGCTCGCCATAGCGCCACTCTTGAGGTGGTCGGCGTAAAAACGGCGCAGGTCCAGGTCGGTGAGGATGTCGGCATTATGCACCAGGAACGGCTCGTCGCCGTCGAGCCACTGCCGCGCGTGCAAGATGCCGCCGCCCGTGTCGAGCAGCAGGTCGCTCTCATCGCTCACATGAATGGTGACCCCAAAATTGTCCTTGCTGGCCAAGAAATCGACGATTTTCTGGGCGAAATGGTGCACGTTTACGGTGATGTCGTCGAAGCCCGCCTCGATGAGCCTGACGATGACCCGCTCAAGCATGGTCACGCCACCCACCTCGACGAGCGCTTTCGGGCGGTCGTTGGTGAGTGGGCGCAGCCGTGTGCCCAAGCCTGCGGCAAAAACCATCGCTTTCATTCATCCACGGGATTAAAGGTGCGGTCGTGGTCTGATTGCTCGCGGTGGGTGAGTTCGACGCGCACGTTGAACTTCTTGTAGACGTGCTCGGCGAGATGCTGTGCGGCGTAAACCGAGCGGTGCTGGCCGCCGGTACATCCGAAGCACACCATCAGGTCGGTGAAATTGCGCTTCTTGTAACGCTCGACCGACTCGTCGACGAGGGCATAGACGTGTTCGAGCCACTGGTCAATGGTACTTTCTTTCTGAAGGAACTTAATCACGTTGTCGTCGAGGCCGGTAAAGGCTTTGTACTTGTCGTACTTGCCCGGGTTGTTCAGGGCGCGGCAGTCAAACACGAAGCCGCCGCCATTGCCCGACGGGTCGTGGGGTATGCCTTTCTTGTAGGCGAAACTCATCACCCTGATGGTGAGCGATTTCTCCTCGCTGGTGAAGTCTTTCATGTTCACCAGTTCGTTGATTATCTCGGTCAGGTAGGGATATTGCTCGAAGGGGTTCTTCGCCACCAGGCGGCGCAGGTTGGCGATAGCCGGCACGATGCTGTTTTTCATAAAGTCGGGCTTCTTCTCGAAGTAGCCGCGGAAGCCGTAGGCTCCCAGCACCTGCAGTGTGCGGAAGAGCACGAACACGCGCAGGTTGTCGAGGAACTCCTTCTCGTCGAGGTCGGGCTTGTAGAGCCGCAATTGCTCCATGTAGGCCTCGATGAGTTCTTTTTTCAGGTCTTCGGGATACTTGGCGCGCGATTGCCACACAAACGATGCCACGTCGTAGTAGTACGGGCCGCGGCGGCCGCCCTGGAAATCGATGTATGCCAGACGGCACTCCGAGGGATGCTCAAGGTCGCCAACGAGCATCACGTTGCGCGACTGGAAATCGCGGTACATGAATGTGTTGCCCGGCACAGCCAGCAGGTCGTGCGTGAGGCGTTCGAAGTCGTTCTCGAGGCGGTCCTCGTTAAAGACCACTCCGGTAGCCTTCAGGAAGCAATACTTGAAATAGTTCAGATCCCACTTGATTGAACGCTCGTCGAAGCACTGGGCTGGGTAGCATTTTGTGTAGTCGAAACGCTGCGATCCACGGAACTGGATGTCGCACAGGTCGCGCATGGCGCGGCGCAGGAGGTCTTTCTCCTCGCTGGTGAACGAGTGGGTGATGCTGCTGCGGCGTATACGGTTCCACAGTATGTTCTCGGGCTTGCCGCCAAGGTCTTCCTGGATGTAGACCATGTGGTCGTCGCTCATGCCGTAGACGGTGGGTACCGAGAGGCCTTGATCCTTGAAGTGCTTTGCTATGTACACAAAGGCTTCGTTCTCCTCGCGCGACTCGCCAATCACACCCACCACCGATTTCTCGCCTGAGAGGCGGTAGTAACTGCGGTTTGAGCCGGCCTTGTCCATCAACTTTATCTCGGTGGGCTCGCTACCCACGTATTGCTTGTATAACTTTTTAAGTCGTTCCATCTATATCGTTAGTTTTGTGTATTCTTGTTAATGTGTTGATGTGTAGTTAATTAGAACTCGCTTGTGAAGTGGAAACTGATTTTTGGGAAGTCTTGTTGTGCCATTTGCAGCACGTAGGCCGAGTCGGCCAGGAAGACGTCACGGCCTTCGCGGTCGACCGCCATAAACTGGTGCTTGCGCTTCTTGAAGGCTTCGAGGGCTTCCTCGTCGTCGCTCTCGATCCAGCACGCCTTATACAGGTGGATGGGGTCCCAACGGCATTGTGCGCCGTACTCGTGCAGGAGGCGGTATTGAATCACCTCGAACTGCAGTTGGCCCACCGTGCCTATAATCTTGCGGTTGTTAAACTGGTTGACAAAGAGTTGAGCCACGCCCTCGTCCATGAGTTGCTCAATGCCTTTGTTGAGTTGCTTGGTCTTCATGGGGTCGCTGTTCTCGATGTATTTGAACATCTCAGGCGAAAAACTGGGCAGGCCCTTGAAGTGCAGTTCCTCGCCCTCGGTGAGCGTGTCGCCAATCTTGAAAATGCCGTTGTCGGGCAAGCCCACGATGTCGCCGGGATATACGTCGTCGATAATCTCCTTTTTCTGCGCCATGAACGCCGTTGGAGCCGAGAAGCGGTAACTCTTGCCGCTGCGCACGTGCTTGTAGTTCTCGTTGCGGTGGAACACGCCCGAGCACACCTTCACAAAGGCGATGCAACTGCGGTGGTTGGGGTCCATGTTGGCATGAATCTTAAACACGAAGCCGGTGAAGTGGTCCTCGCCGGGCTCTACCATGCGTTCTACGGCCTGCACGGGGCGCGGGGCGGGAGCGATGCGCACAAAGCAGTCGAGCAACTCCTTCACGCCGAACGTGTTGAGAGCCGAGCCGAAAAACACCGGCGCCACGTTGCCGTCGAGATACTCGTTGGCATCGAAGATGGGGTAGACGCCGTCAATCAGTTCGATGTCGGCACGCAGTTGCTCGGCATCGGCGGCACCCACGGCGCGGTCGATGGCGGGGTCGTTGATGTCCTTGATTTCGACACGCTCGGTGACGTGCTGCTTATCGGGCTTGAACAGGTTGAGCGAGTGCTCATAGATGTTGTACACGCCCTTGAACTTCGCACCCATGTTGATGGGCCAACTCAGCGGGCGCACGTCGATGTGCAACTCCTTCTCCAACTCGTCGAGGATGTCCATCGGGTCGCGGCCCTCACGGTCGAGTTTGTTGACAAAGATGATGACCGGCGTCTTGCGCATGCGGCACACCTCCATGAGTTTGCGCGTCTGCGTCTCCACACCCTTTGCCACGTCGACCACGATAATCACGCTGTCGACAGCGGTGAGCGTGCGGTAGGTGTCCTCGGCAAAGTCCTGGTGGCCAGGCGTGTCGAGGATGTTGATTTTATAGTCGTTGTAGTTGAAACCCATCACCGACGTGGCCACCGAGATACCGCGTTGTTTCTCGATTTCCATCCAGTCGCTGGTGGCGGTTTTCTTGATTTTGTTCGATTTCACAGCCCCTGCCACATGGATTGCGCCACCAAAGAGCAGCAACTTCTCGGTGAGCGTGGTCTTTCCAGCATCGGGGTGCGAGATGATGGCGAAAGTGCGTCGCCGCAATATTTCGTTAGAATTTACACTCATTTATTTCAATTCAAAGATATTTTTAACGGGAAAAGTTGGTCGCCGCCCTCGCTTTGCGCGATGCGCTGCAGGCAGTGCCGCAGGCTCACCTCCCAGTGTGGCAGCGTGACGCCGAAGGTGGCTTTAAACTTGCTCTTGTCGAGGACGCTGTAATGCGGACGGGTGGCGCGGGTAGGGTACTCGCTTGTCATGCACGGGCTCACCCGGCACTCGGTGATGCCTGCCAGCCGGTGGATGGCCATTGTGAAGTCGTACCACGAGATGGCTCCCTCGTCGCTCACATGATATATTCCCGGATGCCACTCCGTCGCGGTGAGCACCGCCACGATGCAGTCGGCAAGGTCGAGGGCATAGGTGGGTGTGCCCACTTGGTCGACCACCACACGCAGCGTCTCCAGCGTGCGTCCAAGTTTGAGCATGGTTTTCACAAAGTTCTTGCCATGAGGCGAATAGAGCCATGCGGTGCGCAAGATAACGGCATCGGGCAGCGCCTCAATCACGCCACGCTCGCCCTCGAGTTTGGTAAGGCCATATACGCCCAGCGGGTGTGGCTCGTCGTCCTCGCGATAGGGGCGATGCCCGTCGCCGCCCAGCACGTAGTCGGTCGAGATGTGAATCATGCGCGCTCCATTGCGTGCGCAGGCGCGCGCAAGTAGCGTCGGCGCTATGGCATTGAGACGGCGGCACAACTCCACGTTGTCCTCGGCGGCATCAACGGCAGTGTAGGCTGCGCAGTTAACCACGCAGTCGATGGCGTGGCTCGCAAAGTAGGCGTCGATGGCGTCGATATCGGTAATGTCGAGTTCGTCGACGTCGGTGACGAGCATCTCAAAGTCGTCGCGGTCGCTGAGCCGCAGTTGCAGTTCACGCCCCAACTGTCCGTTTGCTCCGGTGATAAGTATCGTTTTCATTCGTCAAATAACGGTTCTGTTTCGTTTTTCTTGTAAAAAGCCGCCAGCAGGCCTATGAAGTGGGCGATTTGCGTCATCGCCACGCTGGTGTCGTGGCTCAACTCTTTGCCCTGAAGCCGCATGAGCATAGTGCCATACAGCGCGTTGAAGCACGTTTCCAGTTCGCCGGCTTGCTCGCTGCCGGCCTTGGCTCGCAATTCGACGATGTAGGGCAGTGTGCGGTAGAAGTCGGCGCCGTACTCGGGATACTTTGCACTGTGAAGCAACTCCAGATGCAGGTCGTTGAGGCGGATGAGCACATTCTTGTTGATTTGCAGGTGCCCATGCTCCTTGACGTGCTCCAGTTCCATCATCTTGATGAGCGACTCCCACCAGTCGCGCATGGCGGCGCGTGTGGCGTCGTCGACGTTGTGGCGCGAGATTATGTTGCGGTCAATCACTTCAATGTCGAGGTTGCTCACGCGTATGATGTCCTCAACCTGCCACATGTAGAGCAGGTACTCGGCAATGTTCTCCTGGCGCTTGGCTTGTGCTATAATCATGGTCGGTGACTGTGGTTATCCGAATTTGCTGATGTTGCGCAGTGCCTCCTCGTTGACAATCTTGATGCGTCGGCCGTCCACGGTGATGATGCGCTCCTGGGCAAAAGCCGAGAGGGTGCGTATGGCGTTGCTGGTGGTCATGTTCGACAGGTTGGCGATGTCTTCACGCGCCATGTAGATTTTCAGCGTCTCGCCGTCGCTCTCGTAGCCATAGTTGTCGAGCAGCAGCGTCAGCGCCTCGGCCAGGCGTCCGCGGATGTGCTTCTGCGTCATGTTGACAATCTTGGTGTCGCTGCCGCCCAGGTTCTTCGACAACTCGTGGATGAAAAACCACGCCAAGTCGCGGTTTTGGTCGATCAGCGTCTTCACCAGATCCATGGGTATGGAGCCCAACGTCGATGGCTCGATGGCCGCCGCCGTCGACACGTAAGGCTCTCCGGCAAACCAGGCGCGGTAGCCGAAGTACTGGATGGGGCGGTAGAGGCGCAGAATCTGCTGGCGACCGCCTATGCCGTCCTTATACAGTTTCACCTTGCCGCTGATGAGCGTCCACAGGTAAGTGGGGTCGTCCTTTTCGGCATAGATGATTTGGTTTTTCTTGAAATTGTGTATGGCGAAGTTGTCGGCGATGAGGCGTTTCTCGTCGGGTTGCAAGATCGACCATATTGCCGCCAGGTCTTCGCTGATGATTTTCTCAAGTGTGCTTTTCTTTAACATCTCACGCAAAGTGTCGTTTGAATGTGCAAAGGTACTGATTATTGCCCACAGCCACAACCAAAACCCCAAAAAAATACTCCACCATGCGCCACCCGAGCAAAATTCAGCCGTCTTTATCCGTAAATCATCGACACGATAGGAAGCACTACGCGGTTAGTAGTGCCCAGTGCGATGTCTTCGCGCTCAATCATCACATCTTGCGAGGGCCGTAGTTCCATGCTTTCAACTTTAAGTTCGTCGTCATTGGTTCTAATTATGATTTTGGGCAGTACCCGCGAGTCGGCGCAAAGGTAGAGATGAGTTACCGAGTCGACGGTTTCAGTTTGCAGGAAGATATTAAGACCTGTTTGCTCATAGTTTATGTAGAAAAGGAATTTGTCGCTGAGTTTTCTCGGCAAGGAATTAGAAAGTGGCCGAATTGTGTATTCGTTGTGGCGCACATGGTGGCCTTTGAACTCCACAATGCACGTCTCATTGTCGGAATACTTGTCGGTGTAGATAGGAATCGCCAGGAAGGCCTCTATCCAGACTTCTTCAGTTATAGTGCCGACAAACTCGGCAAACTTTACCACTCCATTACTCAATCATGGCCTGTAAATCTCAACTGTCATGGCTGTTTTAAATTGTGGGTTGGACTTTGCGTTGACATAAATGTCGATATGGTGTTGTTGTTTTCTCCCGCCGACGTACCCGATGTGAGCGGCATTACCAATCTGATTCCCATTGATAAGCATGGTTGACAAGGACAATCTGAGAGACCATTGTATTGGCTGAACCGATCAACATAATACTGCGCAGGATCATTAGCAATGCCTGGCACACAGTCATCTGCACCCGAATGTGCAGAGCCACCTAAAACAACAATGTGACCATTGTCATAAGGATAGACTGAGCTATTTATAATTGCTGCTTCGGCAGCGTTGCCGCTCATGTCATACAGCCCCAACTCGTTGGGTTTTTTAGTCTTGACAGGATTTGGAATGCCGTGAATTAAAGTAGCATCATAATACCCTGTAAAGTAGTAAGGATAAACGCAATTAACGTTAATGGTATTGCAGTTTTCTTTGTACCAAGCTACTTCATCAATATTATCGCTACCGGCGTATTTATAACCCTTACTATACTTGCCGCCTCGGGCTGCATATAGCCACTCCTCTACAGTGGGCAATCTAAGGCCAAAAAATTCTGTTAACTTGTTAATGTACTGTCTTAAATAATTCATGTTGCGAATATAACAAGGGCAATTGTTTAAATACTCTTTGGTGATTTCGTTACCCGCCTCATCAATTAACCCAATATAAGTATTTTCAGCGGCATTCAAATAAACGTTGTGTTCATGAGAGCCACCAGTTTCTCTATATAGCTCATTGGTCATCTCTGTTTCCATGATTAAAAAATCGTTTATTTTATGAATCACCCCGTCACCAAAATCAATCAACCCTCCTTCAACTTTAATCATCTTAAATTCATACCCATAATTCGTGTGAATAACACTATCACCGGTGAAGACTTTATTTTCGAGCACTATATTTATGATGTTATTTAAGTCAATTCCATCAATAACTTCATTCATATCTATATCACATTTATTAAAACAATAAGTGTGCTCATCTGATGTCCATTTGCCTAAAATGAAATTCTCTGCAAAAGTGAGATCAACGGGATAAAACCGCAATGTGTCATTAACTTCACTTGCTTGGCATATTGTTATAGACAAAACGAAAGCGTAAAGAGTCACAATGAAACTTCTTCCACTTGATGTGAATATTTTATTTAAAGTTCTCATATTCATTCTCTTATTGGTGTTGCAATCAATCGAAAACTTAAATAATTGGGGTCGTGGGGGTAGAAGGTTGGCAAGCACTCTTCAGGATTACTCAGCACATCGCCGCCACAACAAACGACGTGAGTATGACGAACCATCCATGTTGAGCAATCACCCATATCCCGGCAATCTTTATCAAAACGATAACTAAAAATTCTGGCGTCGACTAATTCTGACGCGTTGCCGCACATATCATACAGGCCAAGCTCATTTGGCATTTTTTGTTTTACAGCGTGCGGAAGTTTCTTTGCCCGAATACCAAGCGCATAGAGAAAACGCAGATAAGAATTGTCGGTGTGCCATGCCACGTCATTTACGTTGTTACTGCCTGAATAGTAATAGTGCATGCTATTCTTGCCGCCACGGGCAGCATAAATCCATTGTTGTGGGGATGGCAATGCGAAGGAAAAGCCTGGAAATATCGTATTTAATATTTCACAGATTGTATTAACTGAAGAAGTATAATTTGGACACAAAGCAGGGAAATCGTCATCCAAATATTCCGCATACCTGTAAAGTGAATCATAAACCAAATATGTGTGTTGTTGAATTGTCTTTAGTTGATAATCGTTCGTTTCATTTAATAAAAAGTTAATCTGTGGGATTGTGACCTCTGTTTCCATCATCCAAAATGTATCGATTTGGCTATATCCCATCGGGCCAAGGTTGGCAAAACCTCCCTCAACTTTAATGAAATTGAACGCGACGCCGTAAATTTCTAAATGTATTATTGTAGAATCTTGATAATTTGGCGCAATAGATGTCGCTATATTATGCTGATTATCAGCAGACATATGCAATGTGGTAGTCGACATCAGCAACATCGATATGATGATATTTAGTAGCTGGATTTTTTTCATGTCGCAAGCGTATTAGAAATTATTATTGTTTCACCGTTTAAAACAAGTGTGGTGATTCCAACCTGTCCAAGAGCCGTCATTTCCTGGATTGCAAAACGGATTTCCACTCTCAACTAAGACTGGATTTGTGGGGAAGACTCTTGTAAGCAAAGGGTTGTTATTCTCCATAATTTTTTAGCCTTTAGAATTTTTACAAATATAGTGATTATTTGTTTGGATGTCAATATGGTTTTTTATTATTAACTTTTTTTAACCGTGGCTTTTGTGTTTAGCCCAGAATCATCGACACGACATGAAACATCGCGGATGGGGCGGCGCAGATAATAAAATGGCTGCACCCGGGGTGGGGCGCAGCCATATTGGGGTGAGTGCCGTGGCACTCAATAGATGGTTACTTGACAACCTTGGTGGTGCTCATCGTGCCATCTTGATAGGTGGTGACGACGATGTTCACGCCATCGAAGGGCTTGTCGCTCTCGATACCGGTGGTGCTGACATACTTCACCGAACTGATAGCCTTGGCGGTGGTCATGTCGTTGACGCCGGTGCTCATGGGCAACACGTAGATCACGACCGAAGCGGTAACCTCAGGATTGCTCACAGCGGTAGCGGTGATGGTCACGGGACGAGCGCCGAAGTCGTCGGCCGGAGTGCGCTTGGGAGCGCCCTCAGGCAGGAAGAACTCGCCAGCGGTCACCAGACCGTTCTCGTCGACGGTTGCCGTAGTCTCGTCGCTGCTGCTCCAAGTCACGGTAGCGTCGGCCTCGGCGGGCTCATAAGCCACAACGGCCAGTTGGAAGGTCTCGCCAGGCATCAGGGTGACCTCGTCGGCATCGGTGGCGTTGAGGGTAATCGATTCGAGAACTACCTCCTCTTCACCCTTGACCACGGTGAGGGCCTTGCGGGCCGGTACGGTGGTCTGGTTGTCGTCGGTAGGCATCGAGTAAACACCCAGTTTGTTGCCGGTGGCAATCATGTTGCCGGCATAGTCGAAGGTGATCTGGTAGATGTAGTTGTTGTGCGATGTGCCATCGTTGCGGCGGCTGTCAGCCAGATAACTGTACTTCGGGGTGAGTTGCGGCGTCAGGTCGCCGTCAACATCGGCCCAGTCGAGGCCGAAGAATTGCAACTCGCCGTTGCCGTCGTTAACCACGAGCATGTCGCCCTCGTTGTTGATGGCCAAGCCGCTGCCGAGCGAACCATTGAGGTTATAGAGCATATCGCCCTCGCCCGAGTTGTACACCACGTAGCCTGTGTTGTCGAGGTAGACAAACGAAGGTACACTGGTCTGGTTGTTACCGTTGCTGCGGGTCTGCGACACCCAGATACCGTCGGTGGCAACGTCGGGAACGATGTTGCAGTTGGTGTTGAGCATCAGGTTGCCTACTCTGAAGATCTGGTCGGGAGCCTTGTCCCAAGTCTTGGCGATAGTGCCGTCTTCATTACCGATGTTGTAAACACCCACGTTGTTGCTCATGTCCTCAAGGAACACATACAGTTTGGTGTCCTTGCCTGTGCCAGTGATAGCGGCCGAAGTAGCCGAACTACCGGTGCTGACACCGTTGTAGGTGAACAGGCCGTCGGCGTCGCGGTCACCCATGAAGAACTGGTTGAACACGCCATAAATGTCGGTGGGATCCATCAGGTATAGACCCGAGTTGGGATCGCTCCAGTCGGGGATGTAAACGGTACCCTCGGCATCAACGCCCAAGCGATACGGGCAGTCGAAGCGATTCATGCCACCACGCAGCGGCGAATCGTTGACGCGAACCAGGTCGGCATTGTAGATGTACAGACCATTGACGCCTTGGTCGGGCTGGTTGACGCGGTTGCTCACGTAGATGTTACCGAAGCCAACCGACTCGGTGCTGTTGTCGATGGTGCTGGTCAGGATGCCACTGTACGAGAAGTCGCCCTCGTCGTAGTCGTTGATGCGAGCGATGGTGTTGACCGGCTTGCCAATCAGGTTGACGGCCCAGTTCATCACCTCGTCGTTCTCACCCGGCAGGTCGTTAACAGCCACGGTGATGGTGTTCTCGCCCTTCTTGACGTTGGGGATATCCATCGAGCCCACCTCGCTGCCGGTCTCGGCGTCGCAGAAGATCAGGTGAGCCTCCTCGGCATCGCTGTTGGCGATGAAGGTGAAGGTGTAGTTGTCGCCATCGCGAACCACATCGAGTGCCGAAGCGAAGATGCGCGGCGTAGCGTAAGCACCGTCGGTAAGTTGCGAGAACTTGGTGAAGGTGTTGTCGACAGCGAGAATCAGATCGAGTTTGTCGCTGTAGACGTGTGCACCGGCAGCCATGAAGGGAGCGGCGTCGCCGTCGGCCACAGCCGGAGCGGCCTCAGCAAGGTCGGTGCCGTAGGTGTTGATCAGTTGTGCCTCGGCAAGGCCGTTGGTGACATCGTAAACCTTGACACCGGCCACCTTGTTGTCGGTATCGACATAGGGTGCAACCATCATGGGCTTGCCCAGATACTTGAAGAATCCTACGCCCTTGGCAGCCACGCCCAGTTGGTCGTCGGCCATGTGGCTGTTGACTTCGCTGTCGGTAGCCAGCACATCGCTCAGTGTGAACTCCAACGGCGAAATCTTCGAGCCGTCGAACACAAAGTGGTTCTCGCCCAGAGGCGATGTGGTGAGTTGCTCGTCGGTGCCGGCCAGTGTCTCGCTGAACGGACGCTCAGCGCTATTGTTGCTGTCGGTGTAGTAACTTGCGGTCACCTCGCCGTCGTAGTACTTCATCACCCACATGCGGGTGGTCTTGCTCGAGGCGTAGGTTGTCGAGGTTGTCAACAGCGTGGCGTTGGTCGATGTGCCGCTCACGGCCAGCGACTTACCCATGTCGCTGCGATAAGCGCCTGGCGACTCTTGTGTGGTGAGCCAGAGTTGTGGGTCGCTGTTGAACGACTTCCACAAGTAGTAGCGCAGCGTGCCGCGCTTGTAGCCGGTCTCCACCATGCGGTCGCTCTGCTGGGTGCGCACCGAGTTGATGCCCACGATGCGGTTGTCGGCAGTCAGTGCGATGTCGCTCAGCGAGGCGTAGAAGCCCAAGTTGTCGGTCTCAACGGTCAGGCCGTTGGTGCTGATTTGCTTCACGATTTCTTGGGTCGAGGTCTTGATGTAATAGATAGCGGGAACGCCAGCGTTGTGGGCGAGCACCAGCGTGGTGTCGCCGCGCACAATCATACGCTTGATATCGCCCTCGATGCCGTCGAAGGTCTTGCTGCTCTTCTCATAGTTGAACTCGTCGGCCATCGTCAGGTAGGGAGCCTGTACGGGGTCGGGATAGTTCTCAAATGTGATTGCAGGGGGCTCATAGTCGCTCCTCTCGAGGAAGATGCGAGAATAGGCGGTGGCGTTGGCGGTCACCTCGATGGGCTCCTTGTAGTCGTCGAAGAGGTCCTTGTAGCCCTCGGCGCTGGCATCGAGCGTGTAGTTGCCCGGCTCCAGGTCTTCAAAGACGAAGATACCGTTGTAGTTGTTGTCGACCTGGTAGGTCTTAACCACCTGGCCGTCCTTGAGCAGGCGCACCTCGGCACCGTTAATCGGGTATTGCTCGTCGATGCTGCCCTGTGCATAGTTGAACAGCGGGTGGACAATCTTCTCGTGCAGGTCTTTCACGGTACCCATGATGTAGCCCGTGGTCTCGGGATTCAGGCCAAAGTAGTCGCACACACCGCGTGCCGTGCGCACACCTTCCTGATGGCAATAATCCATGTTCAGGGCGCGGTGGCGAGCCGGCTGGTAAGTGTGGAAGTAGCCCTCCATCAGGAAGCCCGGCGTGCCATGACGCAGCACGCCCAGATAGCCTCTGAAGGTACCCAGAACCGTGGTGGTCTCATAGGTCTCGCCGTAGAAGTTCCAGTCGCCACGAATGTTCTTGCTGGTGCGGCTGTAGTAGTTCTGCGGGTCGAGTTCGTCCATGTAGTGAGGCACCCAGCAGGCGTCGCACATCTCGTAACTACCCTCGTTGTGCTCGTAGTCCGGGCCAACGCTCTTATCCTGACCGCGGTACAGGAACAGCGGGTAGTTGGTAGTGGAGCCCTCGGTGGTGGCGTTGGAGTGAATCGACACAAACATATCCATGTTGTTGGCGTCGACCTCACGCGCGATTTCGCTCAGAGGACGGTTGTAGAGTTCCGCGTCGGCGGCTCCTGCCACGTAGGGGTACGGGCCATTCTTCACGCGGGAGTACATGATGTTGTCGGGGTCGACACCCATTTTCTCCAGAGTCTCACCCATCTTCAGAATCTTCCACAGGTTGGTGTTACTCTCGTAGAAGCCGCACGTGTCGGGACGTCCGGTCTCGGGAAGATTGGGGTAGGGGATGGTGGCCATGGGGCGGTCGTTGGGACCCCAACTACCGTGGCCGGCATTCAGATAGATGCGCACCTGGTCGGGCGATGGCGTCTGCGCCATCGAAGCACCGGCTGCCAGCAATGCAGCCGTGAGAAGTAAAAGTATTTTTTTCATGGCTGCTTGTTATTTCAGGTTAATAATATAAGCCTCGCCTGCGGGAGTCGAGAACACAATCTTGTGGCCATCAGCGCTGCCATAGGGATACATGGCCACCACGTCGTCGCCGGTAAGGGTCTGGCTGTTGCCTTTGAGGTCGGCAGCAACGATAGTCGAGGCGTAGATAAACTCGCCGTCGTCCTGGTCCATCATGCCGATAATCACGTTGTTGCCATACCATTGCGGAGCACGCATTGTGCCCACCTTAACACGGTTTTGGCCGTTCAGGTCGCACACGTAGGTGCCGTTGGCGGCTACGTAGTAGACCACCTTGGTGCCGTCGGGCGACAGCGAAGCCCACACGTAACTGGTGTTGGTGCCGTTGGGCGAGAACAAGCGGGTCTCGCCGTTCTCGGTAATCATCAACTGCCGATTCTTAATCGACAGCACTGGGCGGGTGACCTGGGCGGCGCCGCCACCCATGGCGCGTGCACGCAACTTGCCACCGTCGACCACAGCGGCCGTGGCACCCTGAATCTCGTAGCCCTGAAGGTCGCGCGTGGGCTCAACCAGGAGTTCAGCCTTGTGCGACACCAGGTCGTGGCTCTTAAGCGACACCATGCGCAGGTGGCGGTCGGTGTAGTTGTTCTCGCGATACACCACATGCCGGCCGTCGGCCGAAATCATGGCATCAAAACCAGCGCCGGCAGCATCGGTGATGCGTGTCGACTCGTGAGTCGTGAGGTCAAACTTAGTAAGGCCCTGGTTGGTGTTGGTTGACACCAAGATGAAGTCGCCTTGCGGGCTGATGGCCGCAACTTGATTCATCGGGTTCTCGGGCAGGGCGACTTTCTCAATCGTTCCCACCTTGAGTACCTGGGCAAACCCACTAAGTGACAAGCCTAAAGCAAATGCTAATAGTACTTTTCTCATAGAGTAGTAAGGTTTTAATGTTAAACAATAAGTTATTTTGAAAATTCTTCGTTTCGATAAATTTTGGTAAAATTATAAATTTTAATTTATAAAACAATCATTACGAACGTTAAATTAAGCAAATCACCACTTTTTATTTGCTTTTCCCGCCTTTTGACAACTATTCCTGCACCATTAAAAATGACGCTTTAAAGGCCTTAAAAGTGTGACGGCTCTGGTTCCGACTGGTCCGACTGGTCCGACAAGTCCGACAGGTCCGACTGGTTCCGACACCCCACGATAAACTTAGCGCCGCCAGGTCGAGGTGGTCGACGAGGCGGCGCTGGTGGTTATTGGCACGTTGTAACGGCCGGAGGCGTTACAGCAGATACTGCGAACTGATTGAGCGGTTGTCGTGCACGCGCTGGATGGTGTCGGCAAAGAGGCCTGCGATGCTTATTACGGTAGCCTTCGGGCACTTGCTCGTGTCGAACGGTATGGAGTCGGAGAAAATCATCTCGTCGAGGCCGCTGGCCATGATGCGCTCGCTGGCCGGATCGCTCATGATGGCGTGTGATGCCAGGGCGCGCACAGTCTTGGCGCCAGCCTCCTTCATCAGGTTGGCTGCCGTGCAGATGGTGCCGGCGGTATCGACCATGTCGTCAACGAGGATCACGTTCTTGTCTTTCACATCGCCAATGATGGTCATCTTCTCGACCACGTTGGCTTTGGCGCGCTGCTTGTGGCAGAGCACCAGCGGCGTATTGAAGTACTTGGCGTAGGAATTGGCACGCTTTGCGCCACCCACGTCGGGGCTTGCCATCACCAGGTCGGGCAGGTGCATCTGCTCGATGTAGGGGATGAATACCGACGAGGCGTAGAGGTGATTCACCGGCACATCGAAGAATCCCTGAATCTGGTCGGCATGCAAGTCCATGGTAATCAGGCAGTCGATGCCGGCGGCGCTAAGCAGGTCGGCGACCAACTTGGCGGCAATCGACACGCGAGGCTTGTCCTTGCGATCCTGGCGGGCCCAGCCGAAATAGGGGATAACGGCGGCTATCGACTTGGCCGACGCGCGTTTCGCCGCGTCGATCATCAGCAACAGTTCCATAAGGTTGTCGCTGTTGGGGAAGGTCGACTGAACAAGGTAGACGTGCGCTCCGCGCACCGACTCCTCATACGACACCTCGAATTCCCCGTCGGCAAAGTGCTGGATGTTCATCTTGCCAAGTTCGATGCCCAGGTCGTGGGCAATCTGGTTTGCTACATAACGTGATTTGGTTCCCGAAAAGACTTTAAACTGACTCATAGTGTTTTAAGTTTATGATGTGATATCTCTGTGCAAAGGTACTACTTTTCACCGACATGGCGCAATATTTTCTGCGCTTTTGAGGATGAAATTTTTTATCCCTATCCAGTGATTAGTATTTACGACTGTTTCCATACCACGGCGTCGTGGGCATCGATGTCGAGGTTCACGGTGCCGTCGGGCTCGAGGTGGCACTGCATATTCCCGCCGTGCAGCAACTCCTGCCATGAGGTGTCGCCACTTGGGAGACCCAGATGGTCGAAGGCGTGATGCGGAATGCGCACCCCCACGGTTGCCGGTTCGGCGGCAAAATTTGCTGCCACGAGCAGCGTCTCGCCGGCAATGTGCCGCAAAAACATGTATTGCCTGTCGCATTGCGGATTGGCGTACATCAGGTCGTGCAGCATGCCTTGGCTCACAGCCGTGCTCTGCGCTATGGCCAGCACACGCTTGTAGTAGTCGCGCAACTTGTGGCGGCCGTTCAACGTCTTGCGCGACAGCCATTTGCGCAATGTTGGCACACTCCAGTAGTCGAAGATTGTGGTGCGGCCGTCCAGACCACTGTATCCCTCGGCGTCGGCTGCCGGCTCGCCAAGTTCTTGCCCGGCATAGAGCATGAAAGGACAGCGCGTGAGCAGGGCGCTCACCACCAGGGCCGGGCGCGCCTTCATCGCGTCGCCGCAGCATTGTGCCGAAGCCAGGCGCACCTCGTCGTGATTCTCCAAGAAGTTGAGCATGTGGTCCTGGATGTCGTTTACGGTCTGCCAGCATGCGCTTATTGCTTGCGTCGACGTGTTGTGGTTCAACACGTTAATCAGCGTGTCATAAAGTGTTACTTTATCATACAAATAGTCAAAACCACCACGGTCGATGTAGTCGTGATAGAGCCTGGTGTCGTAGATTTCGGCAATAAAAATAATGTGGGGATACTGCTCTTTCACCTTGCCGATAGCCCAATGCCAAAATTCCACGGGCACCATGTGCGCCATGTCGCAGCGGAAGCCGTCAACGCCCTTGCTGGCCCAGAAGAGCACGATGTCGAGCATCTTGTGCCAGGTGTCGGGAGTGGGTGAGAAGTGGTGTTGTCCGTTCCATGGGTCAACGCCGTAATTGAGTTTCACCGTCTCATACCAGTCGTTGCGGCTTGGGGCAGCGTTGAAGCAGTCGTTGCCGGTGGCTCGGGCTGGATACTCGTAATAGGCGTCGTCGCCTTGCCCCATGTCGAAGTCGGGGCGGAATGGTTGCCCCGCAAGGTAGTAGAAGTTGTTGTTCGCATCGAAGAACTTCGTCTTGTCGTCGCCCTCGCCCAGGTCATGCACGTTGTAGGGCTTGCTGTCGCTGAAGTACTGTCGCGCAACGTGATTAGGAACGAAGTCAATAATCACTCGCAGCCCAGCATGGTGGGTGCGCTCGACAAGTGCCTCAAACTCCTGCATGCGCCGTGGCACGTCGACGGCAAGTTCGGGCGACACGTCGTAGTAGTCGCGAATTGCATATGGCGAGCCGGCAACGCCTTTCACCACATGGCGGTTGCTGGGGGCGATGCCGTAGGCGCTGAAGTCGCTCTGCGTGGCTTGCTCGATGATTCCGGTGTACCACACGTGCGTAACACTCAAGGCTTTGAGGCTCTTGAGTTCACGTGCTGTGATGTCGTTAAGTTTTCCCACACCATTCTGCGTGAGGCTGCCGCCTGGCACACAGTGTTCGTTCATGTTTGTATACCAGCGCGGAAACAACTGGTATATTATGGGTTTCTTTTCCATTGTTGGTATTTTAACGGCACAAAGTTACAAAATATTCTCCTTTTTTACAAACAAACCAGCGCTGTCGAACACATTATTTTATAATAGGTGGTGTGTGGAGAAGTGCAAAATAAAGGAGGGAACCTCGTGGCTCCCTCCTGCAAGCTGTTTAGAAGTTGGTTAACGCCGTCAATTACGACGACTTTTTCGTGCTGCTTAATCGCCGCCCTGCTCGAAGTAAAGCGTGCGGTTGCGGCGGTCGCAAATCTCCGACGGGCCGAAGTACTGAATCGGGCCGGGGTAGAAGTAACTGGTGTTCAGTGCCCAGTCGTCGCGGTGCTGCGAGAAGGCTTTGAACGGCAGGCCGTTGAGGTCGACCAGCGCCTTGCGAATCACCGGTTTCATTTTGCCGTTGCGCTGTTCCATGTTCATCATCATGGTGATGGGGATACCGCCGGCTTCCCACTCGCTGGCGGGCTTTGCCAGGTGGCGAATCGACGACATGTAGCCCGTGGCACCACAGTTCACCAGTTGTGCGGCGTTATAGCCCAGGGCGTAGCAGTAGTCGGCGTCGAAGTTCGACGGAGCGGCACAGCGGCCCTCGTAGCCGAAGAAATGGTGCATGGCCGAGAATTTGCCCTTGAACTGGCCGGCTTCCTTCAGCGCGGCGAGTTTGTTGGCCACCATTTGGCTCAGCAACTTGTCGGTCTCGATGAGCGACACCTGCACGTTGCCGTGAGGGTCACGGTCGAGGGTGAGTTGGCGTGCCACGTTCTCGGGCAGGCTGGCATAGTGCTGGGCATTCTCCTCGCTGAGGTTCTTAAGCACAAACTCGCGCTGGGCGCTGCCTTTGAGTTTGTTAATCTCGGGGTGAGCAGCCAGCAGGTCGTTGAGTTCGGCGATAAGCGCCTTAATGGCGGGGATAAACTCGATGAGGCCCTCGGGGATGAGCACCACGCCGTAGTTGTCGCCTTGCTCCGAGCGGGCGATTACCACGCTGGTGATGTAGTCCACGATATCGTTCAGCGTCTGGTTCTTGGCCTCCACTTCCTCACTGATGAGGCAAATGTTTGGCTGGGTCACCAGTCCGCACTCCAGTGCGATGTGCGATGCCGAGCGGCCCATCAGTTTGATGAAGTGCCAGTACTTCTTTGCCGAGTTGCAGTCGCGCTCCACGTTGCCGATGAGTTCGCCGTAGACCTTAGTGGCGGTGTCGAAACCGAACGAAGCCTCGATGAAGTCGTTCTTCAGGTCGCCGTCGATGGTCTTGGGGCAGCCAATCACCTGCACGCCAGCGTTCTTAGCCTTGTAATACTCGGCCAGGGCGGCAGCGTTGGTGTTGCTGTCGTCGCCGCCAATAATCACGATGGCGCTGATGTCAAGTTTCTTGATGATTTCGAGACCTTTCTCAAATTGCTCTTCCTTCTCAAGTTTGGTGCGACCTGAACCAATCATGTCGAAGCCGCCGGTGTTGCGATACTCGTCGATGATGTCGGCAGTGAGTTCTTTGTAGTTGTGGTCTACGAGGCCGCCGGGGCCCATGAGGAAGCCGTACAGGTGGCTGTCGGCGTTGATGGCCTTGATGCCGTCAAACAAGCCGCTGATCACGTTGTGGCCACCAGGGGCCTGACCACCAGAGAGGATCACGCCCACGTTCAGCGGACGGCCTGCAGGTGTCTCACCATCGGCGCGCTCAAATGTCAACTGAGGCAACCCGTAGGTGTTGGGGAACAATTTCTTGATTTCGGCCTGGTCGCCAACCGACTCGGTGGGGGCGCCCTTGAGCACCTTCACAGCCCCCTGCAATGCGGGAGGCAGGTTGGGACGGTAGTTGGCACGATGCTTCTGCAATAAACTTATGTTCTTCATAACCAATAAAATATTTAGTCTAAATCATGTCGATTATTCAATTCGACTGCAAAGTTACTCAAAATATTTTAAATTTTACTCAGCCGAATGTTATTAATAGTTATCGAGGCTGAAACTCCTTATTTTTAATCAGTAAGGCAGTACAGTTTATAGAAATTGCATTTGCCGAATCACACTTTTCGACCTTGTGCGATTTATGTTGTATTTCTTTTGTATGAACATTTCACCTTTATTGTTTTTGGGGGTAATTTTCCATTTATGGCAAATATTAGCCTTTTTCCTTAAAATAATTTGCCGGTAATGAAAAAAAAGTCATATATTTGCCATGTGAAAAAACTAATATTAGTTTCATTTTAAATTCTAACACTTATGAAGAAAGTTATTACATTACTTATTGCCGCTCTCGTGGCAGTAACAACTTTCGCTCAGACCAACCTGGCTAAGGACAAGACGTCGATTGCCACTTCGGGCAATGCCTATGAGGGCAACGACGGCAATACCGGCAGTCGTTGGATTTCCGACACGTCCGATCCACAGTCGTGGATGGTCGATCTGGGCGAAGAAACGACATTCAATGTCATAAGCATCTGCTGGGAGGGTGCTTATGCCAAGACCTTCACCGTCGTGGCAGGTAATGAACTTGGCGACGATGGCTTTATTGTCAATGGTACTATTTTGGCATCAGTTAGTGGACAGTCCTTAAGTGGATTCCCTTATGTGCAGAATTTCGATTTTGATCCTGTCAACTACCGCTATGTTCAGTTCAATGGCACCGAGCGTGGTACCGTCTATGCGTATAGTTTTTGGGAGTTTGGCGTGTACAACATTGATGGCGGCTTGACGCCAAACAGTATTACCATCAATGCCGGCATGAAGCTGCTCAACGTTGATGCAACGACCGATTTTACCGCTATTGTCAAAGACCAGTTGCAAGGTGTTATGACTGATGTCGACGTGACCTGGGTAAGCAGCAATCCTGCCGTGGGTTCTATCGACGCTAATGGCCTCTTCACCGCTTTGGCAGCCGGTACTACCGACGTTACTGCCAGCATTGGCAACCTGGTGTCGGACCCCATTACCATCACGGTTAATGCCGTTGCTATCGAGGCTCCCACCTCAAATCCTGCTGAACCCACCGCCCTGGCAGCCAATGTGCTGGTGCTCTTCAGCAACCACTATGGCAAGCCCGGACTTACCGACAGCAATCCAGGCTGGGGTATAAATGGTGGCGCTCCCAACCCGCTGTATACAACGTGTGAGGTGGTCAACTTGGTCGACAATCATCCTCTGGTGCACGTTAAGGGTGCTGGTGCGAACGGTCGCCCCTGGTCGCCTGTGGAGAATGCTGTTAAGAACGTTACAGCCGACTACACTTCGGTTCATGTGGATGTATATCCCTTCTCGGCTACCGCGCTCAATGTGTTCCAGGACAACCAGTACAACGTTTTCAAGGCTACATACACTGGCCTTGTGCCCGGACAGTGGAACAGCGTTGACATCGACATCACCGGCATGGGCTTCAACGCTAACTACATTTGCATCGAGCTCGTTGGCGAGGCTGAGTTCTATCTCGACAACTTCTACTTTGAGAAACCTGCCGCAGCCGACTCCGAGGCTCCAGTGCTCGATAAGGCTGAGGTGGCAAATGTCACTCCGCTTGCCGTGACTCTCGCTCTGAAGGCTACCGACAACTTGGCATCAACTGTAATCTACAAGATTACCGACACCGACAACAACATCGATGTTGCCACAACCGGTGCCAATGGTGCTGAAATCAATTATGTCATCAGCGGCTTGACTCCCAACACCACCTACAACTTCAGCGTGTTGGCAATGGACGACAACGAGAATGCCAGCCAGCCTCAGATTGTTGTGGCAATCACAACCCCAATCGTGGCTGCTCCAGTGCCCCAGCAGCCCGCTGAAAACGTAATCTCGATCTTCAGCGATGCTTACGAACCTGCTACTACTTATACTTGGGGCTGGTGGTCACAGACCACTCAAGTCGAAGACATGGCAGTTGAAGGCGACAACATCATCGCTCTCACGAAATTCAACTACCTGGGCTTCGATCAATTCAGCAACAATCTCAATCTGGGTGAGATGGAATATCTGCACGTAGATGTGTATCCTATGCAGACCATGAACTTCGGTATTACTCCCATCATGACGGGTGTAACTCCCACCGAGCATTCCGTGATTACTAACAACCTTACTGCCGGCGAGTGGAACAGCATCGAAATCCCCATGAGCCAATTCGGCCTCGACTTCGCAAACGGCACGGCATTCCAGCTGAAGATTGACCAAGGTACTGGCTCAGACGCTTTGCTTGTCGACAACATTTACTTCTACAAGAGTGCCGGCGAAGAACCTGTCGAGCCCACTGAGGGCCAGGTGCTCACTGCCGACGGCCACACCGTGACGCTGGTTGGTTACCACTATACTGGCACTAACAACTACGAGCTCAACATCACCAGCCAGGAGACTATGGTTGGCCTCGGTGGCTCGTTCTGGCACATCAACGGCAACGAGGGCAAAGACCTTCGCGAAAATATTGAGGTTTCTGCCGATGGCCACACCATCACTGTCACCGCCGTGTCGACCAGCGAGCCTCAACTCTACACTCCGCTCTACGTGCTTATGCCGGGCGAGGTGAACTTCGGCCAGGTGACCATCGAATGGATTGAGAAAGGCGATACGCCTCCTGCTGAGGTGACCGCAATCACCATCGAGGCTTCGGCAAGTGAGATTGAGGCTGGCAAGACGCTGCAACTCAGCGTTAAGGACCAGAATGGCAATGCCGTTACCGAGGGTCTGACCTTTGCCACCAGCGATGAAGAGGTCGCTACAGTTGACGCTGCTGGTTTGGTGACCGCAGTTGCCGAGGGTAATGTGACTATCACCGCCACTTACGTCGCTCCGACTGAGACGCCCTCAGGCGCTCCCATCAAGGCTGCCGGCGAACCCATTACCGCCGAGATTGAACTTACTGTTACACCGGCTGCTCAGCCCGGTGAGGGACAGGTGCTTACCGCCGACGGACACACCGTGACTCTCGTTGGTCGCCACTACACCGACACCGACAACTACGAACTCTACATCACCAGTGAGGAGCAAATGGTTGGCCTCGGTGGCTCGTTCTGGCACATCAATGGCAATGAGACAAGCGACCTCCGCACCAACATTGAGATTTCGGAGGACGGCCACACCATTATCTGCTCGACTCAATCGACCAGCGAGCCTCAACTCTACACGCCGCTGTATGTGTTGATGCCCGGCGAGGTGAACTTTGGCACTGTTGTCATCGAGTGGATTGAGGTTGGCAGCACTGTGGGTGTCACTACCGTCAAGGCCGACACCAACAAGGGCTTCAACGTTTACACCATCGACGGCCGCGTTCTGCAGCATGGTGGCGAAACGCTGATCGACCTGCCCGCAGGCCTCTACATCATCAACGGCAAGAAGGTGATTGTGAAGTAATGCACACAGGGTAAAACCCTAACATGCCGACTTTCGGCACACATTATTAATAATTCAAGTTTCGGTTCAGTCCGAAACTTGAATTATTTTTTGCACACCTCAATTTTTTGCAGTAATTTTGCGGCTTGGGTAGCAAAATGCCTCATCACATATTAAGTATATTAGTTTACTTTAAATAAATACTATGGAATTACCTTTTGCAGAATCCTGGAAAATCAAGATGGTTGAACCCATCGTGAAAAGCACCCGTGAGCAGCGTGAGCAATGGCTCAAAGAGGCTCACTACAATGTGTTCCAACTTAAAGCCGAGCAAGTCTACATCGACCTGCTCACCGACTCGGGCACTGGCGCTATGAGCGACCGCCAGTGGGCACAAATGATGCTCGGCGACGAGAGTTATGCCGGCGCAACATCATTCTTCCACCTGAAAGACATGATTAAAAACCTCATGGGCTTCGACTACGTGATCCCTACCCATCAGGGCCGCGCCGCTGAGAACGTGCTGTTCTCGTTCCTTGTCAAGGAGGGTCATGTAATCCCTGGCAACGCACACTTCGACACCACCAAGGGCCACATCGAGAGCCGTCACGCACACGCCATCGACGTCACTACCGACGATGCGAAAAACACGCAACTCGAGGTGCCGTTCAAGGGCAATGTGTCGCTCGAGAAACTCGAGAAGGTGCTCAAGGAGAACCCCGGCAACGTGCCTTTCATGGTGCTCACCGTCACCAACAACACCGTGGGCGGACAACCCGTCAGCATGCAGAATATTCGCGAAACCTGCGAGTTGTGCCACCGCTACAATGTGCCCGTGGTCATGGACTCGGCACGCTTTGCCGAGAACGCTTACTTTATCAAGATGCGTGAGCCCGGCTTCGAGAACATGACTATCAAGGAAATCGTCAAGCAGATGTACAGTTACGTCGACGCTGCCACGATGAGTGCCAAGAAAGACGCCATCGTTAACATCGGCGGTTTCATCGCTACCAGCCGCAAGGAGTGGTATGAGGGCGCCAAGGGATTCTGCATCCCCTTCGAGGGATATGTCACCTACGGCGGTCTGGCCGGACGCGACCTGAACGCTATCGCTCAGGGCCTCGACGAGAACACCGAGTTCGACATGCTGCACACGCGCATCCACCAGGTGCAATATCTCGCATCGCTGCTCGATGAGTACGGCATTCCTTACCAGCGTCCCGCTGGCGGTCACGCCATCTTTGTCGACGCTTCGCAAATCCTCACCAAGGTGCCCAAGGAGGAGTTCCCCGCACAGACTCTCACGTGCGAACTCTATCTCGAGGCTGGCATCCGTGGTTGTGAGATTGGCTACATGCTTGCCGACCGCGATCCTGAGACCCGCGAGAACCGCTTCGGCGGCCTCGACCTGCTGCGTCTCGCTATCCCGCGCCGCGTCTACACCGACAACCACATGGCTGTCATCGCTGCAGCGCTTAAGAACGTCATGGACCGCCGCGAGACCATCACACGTGGCGTGGCAATCGAGTGGGAGGCACCCCTGATGCGCCACTTCACCGTGCAACTCCGTCGCCTGTAATCACAAGAAAAACCATACACTACCAAACGTGGTGGGGTGCTTCATTGCGCCTCACCATTTTTGGTAGTAAATCACTGTTGGTCAACACGTATTCAGTGTTAAATAATACAAAATGCGCTAAAATATTCATCATTACATTTTGCTGCAACCATATTTGTTTATAATTTTGTGTAATTATTTAATATGATGGTTATATTTAATCAGAATTTAATTAATCATCTGTTGACCAATTACAAACTAAATTGTTTTGACCTATGATTAAAAAACTACATTTCATTATTGCGCTCGCGCTCGTGGCTCTCTTCAGCCTCGGCGCTACAGCGCAGGAGCCTGTTTCTGGTTATTATAAAGTCCAGAATATGGGTAATCAAAAGTACGTCAGTGTAAAGAGCAAATATTACGCTAAACCTGATGCCACTGTAGATAATGCAACAATTATCTACGTTGGTGTCGGTGATTCGTACAAAGTGGGGCGTTACACTAAGTGGAAAATTACTTCGCTCCAAGGCGACGGAATCGAGGTTTACGACTACCTCGCTAAGGCAATCGCACTCGCCAAGCGTTATGTCTCGACTGTTCTTACTGACAAAGGCAACAACTCGCTCAGCGAAGAAGAGGTCGAGTTGGCTTATCAACTTATCGACGAGTATGCTGCTGACTATGGCTTCTTCAGCCTGGAGGCAAGTGGCAACGAGGATCAAGAGGGTAATCCCACTTGGCTATTCGAAGTCACTATCCCCGACTTCAATGCCGATGAGCGAATTGTGAACGCTGCAATCGAGCATGGAATATCCGACGGCGACGTCTTCGCTTGGGCAAAACGCAAAGTGCTTGAGTATCTCGATGCTCACAACACAATTGATCCCACTCTGAGGGCTTTGGTGTTGGCTTATATTGATAAAGTTGAGGCCGGCCATACCTACTTCCTCAATGCTGAGGAGAACGACACCTTTGGCTACGTCGATGAGGAAGATCTCCAAGACGAACCTTACACCCAGTGGTCGATGCAGGGCTACACTCCCGAGCCGGGCATCAGCGGCTATTTCCGTGTGCGCAACGCACAGGGTGTAGGCGAGAAGGCTTATGTCAACGTTACCAAGCGCTTCTATGCACGTCCCAATCTTACCAAGGACGAGGCTGTCACCGAGCCTGGAACAGTGATCTATGTTGGTATGGGCGACCGTCTGGGCAACAGTACGCAGGAGGTGATACGCCTTAGCGCTCAGGACCGCAACGTCAATGAACTTTTGGCACGCGGAATCGCCAAGGTGCGCGAACTCGCTCTTGAGTATCTTGACGCACTCGTTGAAGAGAACCCAGACCTGGCAAACTACAAGCAGGACGCTGCTAACTTGATTTCCACCTATGAGGTTAACGACCACGTCTACGTAATGCCCACCGTTACCAGCAGTGGCGACGACGCTTACTTCTGCACTTATACCATGCCGTCACTCGACCGTCTGGCAGATGTGGTGAATACCGCACTGAGCATGGGCCGTGGACAAGGTTGGGCCAGCCGTCATCCCGACATGTTCAACTGGGACGGCAACACTGCTGTGTCGCTTAACCGCGAGGGCTTCTGGGCTGCCGCTAAAACTCGCCTGATGCAGGAAATTCAGAATACTGAGTATCCTTCGCTCTATCCTGATCTTTATGCACACCTTCAGACTATCATCAATCGTGTGAACCCCGGTGTCACTTATTATCTGCTTCAGGATGCCGACGCAACTTTCGGTTATACCGATGCTGATGGCCTGGCTGAGGCTGGTGATGCCGCAAAGTGGATTCTCGAGCCCGTTGTTAACGATGGCGACTACTTCGCTGTGAATCCCACCATCAGTGGCCTTGACGAGAACGAGCAGACCAAGTATGTCACCACGCTCTACACCGACTTCCCCTACACGCTGAGCGAAGGTATGAAGGCTTACAAGGTGACTGGCGCTGAACTCGACGAGGACAATCTCGACTACATCATCACTAAGGAAGAGGTGGCCAGCCCCGTGCCCGCCAACACTCCCGTGCTGCTCATCTGCGACAACACTGGTGCCGAGGCCAACAAACTTGAGCCGGTCGACATGTTCGATGCTGTAACTCCTGGCAATGGCGCACCACGCCGCACCCTTACCGAGGCAGGTAATGGCAATCTGCTCGTGGCCGACCACTTCGACGTGGCAATCACCACCAAGACCTACATGGCCTTGAACAACACGCAGAACGGTCCGGCATTCACCCTGAATGTTACTGCTCTCGATGGCAACATGCCCGTGCTCGACTTCGCTACGCTCGAGGAGGCTAATGCTTACTACATCTTCCCCGTAAATGCCGACCTCACTTCTGTAAAGGACATCAACGCCAAGGCTGTAGCCAGCGTACGCTACATCAGTGTAACCGGCATGCAGGCCGCTCAGGCTTTCGACGGTGTGAACATTGTGGTGACCACCTTCACCGATGGCACTCAAATGATCACCAAGATTGTGAAATAAAACATGAGGTAATTAATAACATAAGGGCATAAGGCCTTGCTTTTCACAACAATGCTTTTGCCCTTATGTTATGAAAAAACAACTTAAACAATGAAGAAAGTATTATTTATCCTTTTCGCCACACTGCTCTTAAGTGGAGAAGTTTGGGCAGGTAGCCCAGTTTCTGAACTTAAAGAAGGACACTATTACCGAATCAGGTATAGTCCAACAGGACACTATCTTTGCTGGGCAGGCCAGGAAGGAACCACTGGAAACAGTATCAATTCTTTCAGACAACCGATGGTTCTCATTTCTGCACAAAAGGCTTTGACCAGTCCAGGTGCGATTTTTAAGTATGAAAAGGTGACATCAGGTGGTTGGTTCTCTTCATCTACAAGAGACGGACTTACTGCCCAGGGCATCGAAGTGGGTGAAGGATTATCTGATTTTTATGTGGCTTCAGAGAATCTAACGAGTGGCCAGCGTGCAGCGTCATGGGATACTGGTAGTACATTTGATATTAGCCGTCCCTCTGAAACATCTAAGAAGTTTTCGATACACTCCAAAGTAAGTGTGTTTATTGTTAGTAGAGATGCATATTGGGAAGAAAATTACACACAAAGACAAGCCGATTATCCAGACGGATATCTGAATATTACAACTTCAGCCTCTGGTTATTGGTACTTTGAGGAAGTTGACGGTGCCGACGCAAACACCTCTTCAAGTGCTGAACTAAAGAGCATGGGAAGTTTTTTAGGTTTCCCTCCTGCGGATTACACTTATAATGTGAAATTCCATTATATCGAAAACAGCAGCACACAATATGGCGTGACCAACGATGGCCCTCGTGCTTATCAGATTACGGACGTTCAGTCGGGTCAAGACGAAGACGGCACGACATGGTACTATGCCACTATGTGCTTGCCATTCCCGGTTGAGGTACCAAGCAATGTTCAATGTTTCTTTGTGAATTCAAGTAAGCAGACCGTTGCTATCGATTATAACGACGACAACTTGAACGGCACGGGTCGTTTTGCAAAAAAAGTAAATGTAATCCCTGCCGGAACACCATTTGTCGCTCGTTCGCAGTCAAACGATCCATCTGCCAACAAGTTTGTGCCATACATTCCACCAACTGGAACAACAACTGTTTATGCGCCAACAAACATCAGTGTAAATCAGTTGAAGAATGCGAATTCTTATCTTGTTAAGAAGTCTACTAATAACAATAGTTATAATAGGACCCTCAATTTGTATAAACTCTCTATAACAAATGATGGAAAGGTTGAGTTCTTAACGCAAATCACCGACGCTAACGAGTTGACCGATGGCAATAGAGCGTTCTACGGACAAGTTTCCGCCCCGATAGTTTATGAACCAGAAGAAGCCGATCTGGCTGACCTGATTTATGAGGACAATGGCACTAAGTGGACCGACGAGGATTATGTGAAGATAAGTGATGACCTCTTGGTCTGTTTCGTTAACCAAAATGCTGGTTTGGTTTTTGCTCGCGACTTACAAAACAACAAGTCATATTGGGATAAAGTGACTTCTACTCCAAGCAACTATTATAACTTTACCCCTGAGGAGGGTAATGTGGTTGGTGCGGCTCAGACTTTGCTTGAGCCAAGTGATTACGACCAGAGCAACTGGGTTATGATTAAAGTTCCCACAAAGTTGGTTGGCAACTTCAAGATTGGACAGACAATACCTGGTGGCAACCTTAAGGGTTACATCATGACCGACAAGACCACCCCGACATTTGATATGCTTGCTGTTGAGAATCAATCGGGCAATGTGACCCCAAATCTTAACACCTACAGCATTGCACACCTGATGGCCGATGCAAACACCCATCTTTTGACTTCGGGCAAAAATAATCAGGATTATTTCTTTATGACACCGAAACCTGCTGAGGTCGCCTATATTACTTGGGCTGTATTAAAAAAAGTCGGTGATAATGTTTTCGCATATATTCCTGCGCGTAATGATGAGACCGGAGACAATGCTCTTGACTTCCATGGTCGTGTTTTGGTTAGCCCTGCTTACTATGCAGGTAGTGCCGATGACTGGACCGATGAGAATCTGCAAGAACTTGAAGGAAAGGCAATTTGTTTCAAGGCCGCCATCACTCCAGAAAGTGGAGTTGCTGTAGTTGGCGCTCCTCGCCGTTCATCGACTCCTTCTGTTAACGAGAATGATCCTGTGAGCAACCAGCACGTGATTTACCCGCTGGATATTTCGCCCACTAACGTCATCGTGACTTCGGTTGAGGGTGTGAAGAGCACTGCGACCGTCAAGTCGGTGAAGTTCTACAACCTGCAGGGTATCGAAAGCGACATTCCGTTCGACGGCATCAACATCGTTGTGGAGCATCTCAACGACGGCACCACACGCTCGTCGAAGATGCTGTTCTAAACAGAATACTCAAGAAAATGGTCACATGGCACGCTCCGTGTGACCATTGTTTTTAAATCATATATTATGAAGAAATCATTACTACTTATAACACTCGCAGTTGTTGCCGTGGTGGCCAGCGCGCGGTCCTCCATTACTGGTGGACGGGCAACCGTCACCAGCGACCAGGACATGCAGTCGCTGGTCAAAGAGCGCGACAACACCCAGCGCGTGTTCAACGTCATCGACGCCATGGGCCGCCACTTCGAGTTCTACCGCTTCCAAGTGAATTGCTTAGCCACGACACAAGATTTGGCCGGGCTGCCCGACGGGGCGCGCATCACCGGGATAAGCCTCGATGGCAATAATCTGGGTGGCGACTCGACGCTCACCGTGAGTTTTTATGCCCAGAACACCACACTTGCCGACCAAGAGATCGACGGCTTGGGGTTTGAGCAGAATCCTTTCCCGAGCGAGGAATACCTCGTCGCTGCCGATGTGGAGTGTCATCTGCCTGGCGACACCACGCGGCGCACACTGTTTGATGTCGACTTCGACCCGTTTACCTACAGCGGCGACAACGTGCTTATCACGCTCGACATCCAACTGCCGGAGAACGACATCGTGAATTTCTCCTTCGACATGGCTACGGCAAAAACTGAAAACGCTCTGGTGATTCGCACCGAGAAATACTGCATCAACTCGCTCGCCGCACTGGCGCCAATCCTGATGCCGGACCTCGATTTTGACTTCAATGCGCAGCAGTTGCCCGCATTCACCATGCGATATTTCACCAACGATATCCGAGGCTCGGTAAGCGACGCGCAAGGCAATCTGCTCAGCGGACTCAAACTCATCATCACCGACGAGACCGATAACATCACCTATAAGCGTGGCCTCAAAATTGAGGACGATGGCACCTTTGCCTTCAAAAGTGTCGACCCGACGCACCTCTACACCGTCGCCATCACAGGTGGCGAATACAATTTTGCCGCCGAGCATCTGGCCTTTGCCGACGATATGTCCGACATCGTGCTTAATGTCCTCATCGGCGCCAGCGAGTTGGCCACGGGCGACATCAACGCCGATGGCAGTGTCGATGGTACTGACCTGAACATCCTTATCAACATCATCTTGGGCAAGGATAATAATGACTACGACGGCCGTGGAAACGTTGACGGCGTAGGCGGCGTCGACGGCAACGATCTGAACGCCCTCATCAACATCCTGCTTGGCAAATAATTGAACCGTTATGAGATTTAAAGCAATCATCTCGGTCGCACTTTGCGCCACTGCGCTGCTTGCGCAGGCTCAGCAAGTAAGTGTAGGACGCGCAGCCTATACCGCGGGCGACAACGTCACCATCACTTATAGCGACATACCCGCCGGGACTATGGTGTCTCTCTACAAGGGGCTGTCTTACCAACCTATGCGCTACGTGCTCACTACGGATCAACCCAGCGGTGAGTGGATATATCCCGACGCGCTCGAGCCGGGCGACTACGAGATTCGCTGTAAGGGTGGGGGAGAGTTGCTCGCTTCGGCGTACTTCCGTGTCAACGACAAGGCGGTTGACCTCGGTGGATACCGCATCGTCGTGCTCAGCGATATCCACGTAATGGCGCCAAACTTGCTCATAAACGACGGCTCGGCATTTGAGAGTCATGTGGCCACCGACCGCAAAATGCTGCGACAAAGTGCCGAGATATTCACCACTATGGTCGACAGCATCATCGCACTTCACCCCGACCTGGTGCTCATCTCGGGCGACCTTACCAAAGACGGTGAACTCGACAGCCACCTGTATGTGGTTAACGAACTTGACCGTCTGCGCAGCGCTGGCATTCCGTCGCTCGTTGTGCCAGGAAACCACGACTGCAACAACCCGGGTGCAAAGACTTACGACGGCGACACCTGGAACTATGCACCCACAGTCACTCGCGATGACTTTGCCTCGCTCTATGCCCATTACGGCTACTCGAGCACCAAGCGCGACGACGCCTCGCTGAGTTACATCGCCGAGCCAATGCCCGGGATGGTGATTCTGGCCCTCGACAGCAACGAGGACGAGGAAAACACACTCATAGCGCGTGGCGACGACACCAACTCGTCGCATGTGGGCGGGCGTCTCAAGCCTGCCACACTGCAGTGGGCGTGCGATCACCTTAAGAAGGCCCGCAACGACGGCAAGCAGGTAATCACAATGCTTCACCACCACCTGGTGCCGCATTTTGACAAAGAGGAGTCGCTGCTCACACCTTATCTGCTCGAGAATGCCGCCACAGCGCAGCAGCAACTCATGCAGGCTGGGGCAGAGGTGGTGCTCACCGGACATTTCCATGTGCAGGACATAGCACAGACCTACAACAGCACTCTCACCGACTCGCTCGTCGAGGTTTCCAGTGGCGCGCTCGTGGGCTATCCGCATCCTTTCCGCACAATGCACTTCAACCCCGATGCCACCGAGTTGCAACTCACCACAGGCTACATCGCGTCGATACCCTCAATGCCCGACTTGCAGGTGCAGTCGCAAGCCGTGCTCGCACGCGCTATACCGTCGCTTGTGCGCACGCTCGTAGCGCTCTACTGGCCGCGAGTGATTGCCAAACTCGAAGAAAAGTTCGGCAGCATGGATGTCGTGAACCAGATCATGGATATGCCCGAGGATGCCGCGGCTGCTGCCGTCATCGCTAATAACTACCTCGAAGACCCGGCACGGCGCACCTATTTGCTCATGACCGAGGGCAACGAGAACCTCAAGCGAACTGACGACCTGCGCGACGATGTTATGACGGGGTTCAACGCCATCATCGACGATCTTGTCAAGCCGCTTTACCGCGCCGCGATGCGTGGACTACTGCTTGCCGAGGTCGAGCAGCGCTTCGGCCCCGTTTTTGAGAGCGTCTATGGCGATATTAACGCAGTCGGAACAGCCAAGCAATGCCAAGTTAACGACCTCTACGCAACGCTGAGTCTTACGGGCGGCACGTCGTCAGGAATCAGCGAGATTCGCCCAGATGCGCAAGTTGTCTCTACGTATTATGTTAACCTTACTGGACAACGCGCCACACGCCCTTGGCCTGGTATAAACATTGTGGTGGAGCAACTCAACGACGGTACCACACACAGTAGCAAGATGCTGCTCTAATAATACCTCTAATTATCACAATGGCCACATGGCACAACACCCATGTGGCCATTGTTTTACAATCAGAAGACTTTTCATATATCGAAAACTAATTCTTGGGCGAAATGCTTGCATGCCTCAAGAATTTTGACGAAATTTGCATGTAAGTTATGCATGTCAAGGCCTTTAATGATTGGTGCCGTTGCTCCTAATCTGTTAAATGTCAACGATATGTGTTTTATTTGTTGCTCTTAATTTGATATGTTTAATTCCGTAAATATGAAGAAATTATTACTTTTTATCACGCTTGCCGCAGCAATGGCTGTGGCCAGCGCACAGCCAGCCATCACCGGCGGCCGTGCAACCATCGGCAGCGACCAGGACGTGCAGATGATTGTCAAGCAACCACAGAGTACACAACAAGTGTTTAACACAATTGATATCGCCGGAATGCACCTGGTGTTCGATCGCTTTCAGGTCAGTTGCCTCGCTACCAAGCAGGAACTGCAGGGACTGCCCAGCGGAGCACGCATCACAGGCATCGCCCTCGACGGCAAGAACATGGGCGGCGATACATCGTTCAATGTTAGCGTTTATTTGCAAAACAGTACGCTCACTCGTCAGAATGTCGATGCTTCAGGAATTAGCCAGCATCCGTTCCCGGGCGATGAATACCTTGTCGCGAGCGACGCAGATTGTACGCTTCCCGCCGACACCTCGCGGAGCAACATGTTTGACCTCGACATCAATCCGTTTGTCTACGACGGAAACAGTTTGCTCGTCACGCTCGGCATCGCATTCCCCGAAAACGAAGTGTTGAATTTCGCTCTTGAAACCACTCTGTCAAATACCGAGAATGCCCTCGTGATTCGCACGCAGGATTACTGCATCAACTCGATGTTTGCACTGTTGCCAATCTTTATGCCAAACGCCGACTTCACCTTCAACGCCAAGCAACTGCCGGCTTTCCGACTTCGTTACATTACCAACGACATTCGCGGCCGGGTGCTTGACGCACAGGGCAACATTTTGTCGGGTCTGACGCTCGTGATTATCGACGAAACCGACAACTCCTCCCACAACTTAAGCATTCAAGCCGACGGCACATTCAACTTCGTGAACGCCGATCCGTCGCACCTTTACACTGTCGCAATCGCTGGCGGTGACTACGACTTCAAGGCCGAGCACCTCGCCTTTGACGACGATAATGCCGACATCGTCCTCGACGTCACTCTTGGTGCCGAAGGGCTTGAGGGCGACATTAACGCCGACGGAGTCGTTAACGGCGAGGATCTGAACATCCTCATCAACATCGTGCTGGGCAAGGATAACGCAAGCAACTACACCGGCAATGCCGACCTAGTCGACGACGACCGCATCGACGGTTCAGACCTCAACAAGTTGATTAATATCCTGCTCGGCAAGTAATAATCATCAATACAATAAAGTAAAGCCACATTGCGGCCCCAACGGCCGCCCAAGTAACTGCTCGAGCCTCCAAGCCCGGGCAGTTACACATTGTTATAATATAGCCCCCAGCCGTGCCGCCCGCAGTGCAGCAGCCCCGTTTGCCATGCCGCGGCTCTGTCGCGGCCACCCTCGCAGTGCCGCCCGCCGTGCCGCCCAAGCACCCCCCCCGCCGTGCCGCCCCCTCGCCGTGCCGCCCAAG